>Ga0207421_10002228_pt1 | contig 24249 bp, 20 predicted proteins | sample SodLakKL_010_SED_4_FD_187542 | JGI IMG/M metagenome (GOLD analysis project Ga0207421, IMG submission 187542) | Alkaline sediment microbial communities from Lake Tanatar, Kulunda Steppe, Russia - 8KL_010_SED (SPAdes) (version 2) | ecosystem: Environmental > Aquatic > Non-marine Saline and... | reverse complement strand
CCCGCGTCCGCCCGTGGGCGACCCGCGTCCGCCCGTGGGCGACCCGCGTCCGCCCGTGGGCGACCCGCACGATCACAACCCCCGCCCGACCACACCGTCAGCTCCACGGACCGACCACCCGAACGGCTCCCCGACCCCGTAGGCCTGCACGGAAGGATCCGCGTGTCCGTCGCCGTCGTCGACGTGTTCACCGCCTTTCTGGTGATCGGCCTGTTCCTGGTCGTCGCGAAGTGGCTCCGCTCCAGGATCGCCGTCTTCCGGCGGCTCTTCCTGCCGGCCTCGGTGATCGGTGGGACGTTGGCCCTGATCGCCGGGCCTCAGGTGCTCGGCCGCATCGCCACCGCACTGGACGGCCCCGAGTGGCTGACCGACGGGCTGCTTCCCGAGGCCGTGCTCGAGGTCTGGAGTGAGCTGCCCGTGCTACTGATCAGCGTGGTGTTCGCCGCGTTGTTCATCGGCAAGCGGATCCCGGGATTGCGCCAGATCTGGGAGGTCGCCGGGCCCCAGGTCGCCCTCGGGCAGTCGATCGCGTGGGGCCAGTACGTCGTCGGTCTGCTGCTGGCCCTGGTCGTGCTGGGACCGGTGTTCGGCCTCCCGCCCGTCGCCGGGGCGTTGATCGAGATCGGGTTCGAGGGTGGTCACGGCACTTCCGCAGGCCTGTCCTCCACCTTCGAGGAGTTCGACTTCGCAGAGGGCACCGACCTCGCGCTCGGTCTCGCCACGATCGGGTTGCTGGCCGGTGTGCTGCTCGGGACGGTACTCATCAACTGGGGCGTGCGGACCGGCAGGATCGCGCTGGACAGTTCGGGCAACCCCGTCGACACCGCTCGCTCGCAGACCGAGGACGACCTCGATGACCTCGACGACCGGGAGGGTGCGGGTCAGGACCAGAAGACCACCGCCACCGACCCGCTGTCGATCCACCTCGGCTTCGTCGCGGTCGCCATCGCCATCGGCTGGCTGTTGCTGCAGGCGCTGGAAGCCATCGAGGTGGCGACCTGGGGCGGCGAGGACGGGCTCGAGCTCCTCGTCCACCTGCCGCTGTTCCCTCTGGCCATGCTCGGTGGGGTCGTCTTGCAGTTGGTGCTCGATCGGACCGGCCACACCGAACTGGTCGACCGGCAGCTGATCAACCGCATCTCCGGGGCGGCACTGGACCTCATCATCGTCGCGGCGCTGGGCACGCTGTCGCTGGAGGCGATCGGCGGGAACCTGGGCCCCTTCCTGCTGCTGGCGGCGACCGGGATCGTCTGGAACGTCGGCGCGTTCCTCATACTGGCGCCGCGGATCGTGCCGGAGTACGCCTACGAGCGTGGACTCGGTGACTTCGGGCAGTCGATGGGGATGACCGTGACCGGCCTGCTCCTCATGCGCATCGCCGACCCACCGAACCGCTCCGGCGGGCTGGAGGCCTTCGGCTACAAGCAGCTGCTGTTCGAGCCGGTGGTCGGTGGTGGGCTCTTCACCGCTGCGTCGGTGCCGTTGATCGCGCAGCTCGGGGCACTGCCGGTGCTACTCGGGACCGGCGTGCTGCTGGTGTTCTGGGTCGTGCTGGGCCTCGTTCGGTTCGGGCCCGAGGAGGACTGACGGCCACGCTGCTGGTCTCGAGGTGGTGGCTCGCGCACCGCAGCCGGGACATGCCCCCCGCGGGTGCGCGACCAACCACCGCCCCAACCGTCCCGATCGGAAGAGACCCCCTGCGGACCCGGCAGACCGCACGGTCCCGTCCGCGCCGTGGCCGTCACCCGGCCACTAGCGTGAAGGCAGCGAGGGCGGCGCCCATGCTCGCGGTCAGGGCTCGCGCGACCCGGCGTGTCGCCCACTCCCCAGCGAAGTCCACCGATGCCCGTCGACCGAAGGTCACCTCGTGCCCGCACCCACCTCACGGCTCAGCGACGATGATCTCCACCTCTTCGCGGAGGGCTCCCACCTGCGGCTCCACCACCACCTCGGTGCCCATCTGACCGAGCTCGGAGGCGTTCCTGGTGCCACCTTCGCCGTGTGGGCCCCGAACGCGGAGCAGGTCAGCGTGATCGGTGACGTCAACGACTGGAAGGTAACCGCCAACCCACTGACGCCCAGAGCCGCCAGCGGGGTCTGGGAAGGGTTCGTCCCCGGGGCCGCCCACGGCCAGGCCTACCGCTACGCCGTCACGACGGTCGATGGCGAGGTGGTCGAGCACGCCGACCCGATGGCCACCCACACCGAAACCCCACCCGCCAACGCCTCCAAGCTGTGGCGGCTCGAGCACACCTGGGGCGACGACGAGTGGATGGCCACCCGCGGCGAACACCAGCACCGTGAGGCGCCCATCTCCATCTACGAGGTCCACCTGGGCTCCTGGCAGCGCGGCGAGGACGGGAAGCGTTTCCTGACCTACCGCGAGCTCGCCCCCCACCTCATCGCCCACGTGCAGCGAGCCGGCTTCACCCACGTGGAGTTCCTGCCGGTGATGGAGCACCCCTTCTATGGCTCCTGGGGCTACCAGACGAGCGGCTACTTCGCCCCGACATCGAGGTACGGCACGCCTGAGGACCTGATGTGGCTGATCGACCAGCTGCACCAGTCCGGCATCGGCGTGCTCCTGGACTGGGTGCCCTCCCACTTCCCCGACGACTGGTGGGCGCTGGCAACCTTCGACGGCACCCACCTCTACGACCACGAGGACCCACGCCGCGGCATCCACCCCGACTGGAACTCGGCGATGTTCAACTACGCACGTGGCGAGGTGCGCAGCTTCCTGCTGTCCTCGGCGATGTCGTGGCTTGAGCGCTACCACGCCGACGGGCTGCGGCTCGACGCGGTGTCCTCGATGCTCTACCTCGACTACTCCCGGGGCGAGGGGCAGTGGATCCCCAACGAGCACGGTGGCAACGAGCACCTCGAAGCCATCAGCTTCCTGCGGCGCTGCAACAGCGAGGTGGCACGCCAGCACCCGGGCGCGATCACCTTCGCGGAGGAGTCCACGTCCTGGGACGGGGTGACCCGGTCGACGGAGCATGGTGGGCTCGGGTTCGACCACAAGTGGGACCTGGGCTGGATGCACGACACGCTGGAGTACTTCCGGACCGATCCGCTGTTCCGTGGTGGCAAGCAGGACAACCTCACCTTCCGCTCGGTGTACGCCGCCAGCGAGTCGTTCTGCCTCCCGCTGTCCCACGACGAGGTGGCGCATGGCAAAGGATCGATGCTGTCGAACCTGCCCGGCGACGCGTGGGCGCAGCGGGCGAACCTGCGCCTGCTGCTCGGCGCGCAGTACACGACGCCGGGCAAGAAGCTGATGTTCATGGGCACGGAGTTCGGGGTGCGCGACGGCTGGGACGTGGAGACCCAGCTGGCCTGGCCCCTGCTCGAGGAGGAGGAGCACGCCGCGCTGCTCACCTACACCTCGGCGTTGAACGCGCTGTACCGCGAGCTCCCCGTCCTGCACATCGGCGACGCGCGCGGCGACGGCTTCGAGTGGATCGATGCCTCCGACCGCGAGCAGTCGGTGGTGTCCTTCCTGCGCCGTGCCCCCGGCCAGGACGACGCGGTGGTGGTGTGGAACCTCACCCCGGTGACCCGTTCGCCCTACCGCATCGGCGTCCCCGAGGGCGGACGTTGGCGCGAGGTGTTCAGCTCCGACGAGGAACGCTTCGGCGGGACCGGGGCCGTGAACGGCGTGGTGGAGGCTGCCGACATCGAGGTGGCCGGTCGCGCCGCCTCGCTGGACCTCACGCTGCCGCCGCTGGGCGTGGCGGTGTTCGTGCCCGACCGCAGCTGACGGCGCGGCGGCACTCGGATCGCAACCGATCGACCACATCCCGGTCACATCGTTGCGATCCACCCCCCACCACCCCCGCCACCCCGCCCCGTCGCCCCCACCCCGCCCGTCGCCACAACCCCGCCGGGTCGCCACCGCAGCCCGTCGCCCCCACGGCAGAGCGACGGCGCGTTGCGGGAGCCGACGGCGTCCCGCGCAGGAACTCTTCGGCAGCAGCCGGTGACGGCACCGGTCACAGCGCATGGGAAGGTCACCGTCCGCGGGTGAACACCACCCCCGAGGAGTCCGTCAGGGTCAGCGGTCCGCCGAGGTAGTCGGAACCGATGTTGGGCGTGCGCAGCTGCAGGTACCAGCCCTCCGGATCGAGCCCCGGCAGGTCGACGTGCACCGGGTCGAGATCGGCGTGGCCACCCTCCATGTTGCACACGGTGAGCACCTGCTCCGAGCTGCCGGGCGAGGTCCGCAGGGATGCGAAGACCGCGTGGCCGTCAACGGGCCGCAGGTAATCGAAGGCGTCACCCTCACGCAGGTCGTGGCGCAGCCACGGCCGTGCCCGGCGGAACTCGCGCACCGACACGTTGTAGTCGGTCTGGTTCGGGTCGAGGCGGTTGGCCCAGCCGTGGACGTTGCAGTAGTCGTGCATGTCGTCCATCCACGCCCGGGCGATCTTCTTCAGCGTGACCGGGTCCATCGGCAGCGGCCCGGCCAGCGGCGGCTCCACCCCGTTGATCAGCGTGGAGATGGTCTCCAGGTCGTAGTCGGTCACCTCGACCAGCGCCGGCAGTAGATCCACGAACCGGCGCAGCTCCTCCAGCGTCTCGAAGCCGAGCGCCTTCAGCCGCTTGAAGTTCGCGGCCAGGGGGTAGAACTCCTCGTCCACCTGCCACACCAGCGAGATGGTCTCCTCCGACACCACCTTGACCCCGTAGCGGTCATCCTGGTTGCGGATGAACCCCCACGCCGCCCGCATGGAGGCGTTGAGGAAGTCCATCGGCACGCCCGGGAAGGCGCAGTAGGTCAGCATCTTGATGGCGGGGTTGTCGTAAGCCTTGTCGAGGATCTGCAGCTCGGTCTCACCCAGCCGGGTGTTGATGGTCAGCTCCGGGCTGACCTGGGTCCCTCGGCGCAGGGTGTCGTGGTTCGCGCACCCGGAGATCCACGTCGAGCCGTGCTCGAGGATCTGGCGGATCCGCCACCAGCTGCGCAACCAGAACCCGTAGACGAAGGGGGTGTTGTGCGCGAAGGTCAGCGGCCCCCACTGGAAGACGTCGGGGTCGGGCTGGTCCTCGATCACCGCCCGGTAGGTCGAGGACAGCTCCCAGTCGGGCTCCGGCCAGGGCCGGCCGTCCTCGAAGATCATCCACGGTCGGTACCGGCAGCCGGCGACCTCCTGGACGACCTCGCTCATCTGCCGCAGGTAGCCGTCGTCGTGGCGCAGCTCCCGGGCCTCGGCGTCGTAGAACTTGAAGTCCTGCGCCCCATCGACCCGGACCCCGTCGAAACCGAGGTCGACCTTGCGGCGCTGCATCTCGAGCAACAGGGCGCGGACCCACGGGTTGCGGTAGTCGAGGTTCTGGCCGTACATGTTCGGGCCGGCGAACCACTCCGAGTCGAGCACGTCCAGAGCCTGGTTGTCGGCGTGGCCGTAGACGACGTCAGCGATCAGCCGGATCGGTCCCGTCGGGAAGGTGTGCAACGCGACGGCGAGGTCGACGAACTCGTCGGGGCGGCCGGTCTCCAGCAGGGTGGGGCTGACGGCGGCGGAGCCGGCGATCACCACGTCGTAGCCCCAGTTGGTGGTGTCGGGGCGGCGCAGCACCGCGATCACCTCGTCGACGTAGCGCAGGTCGTGCCCGGTGCCCCCGCTGCCGCTCTCGGCCGGCTCCGGCTCCTGGATGGCGAAGAAGGCGGGACCCTTCTCGTAGACCGTGGTGGGCTCCACGGGCAGCAGCTGCACAGCGTCGTAGCCCGAGTAGACCTGCTCCTCCGGGGTCAGCTCGCGCCCCTCGACGAGGTGCCGGGCGAGGCGCTCGTAGAAGCGCGCGAGGCTGGCCAGGGTCCCTCCGGAGGTGGCCGTGGGCACGTGCAGCTGCAGGATGTTGGCGGCCGGGCCCTGCTTGACGATGCCCGTACCGCAGCGATCCTCGCCGGCCTCGGCGGCCAGCGACTGCCAGTAGTCGCGATCGCCGCGGCCCGCCTGCGCCATGTCGAGGTCGTACACCTCGGCGGGGGCGAAGGCGCCGTAGGGCAGAGAGCTGGCCATCGGGTCGAACACCTGGTGCCAGTCCCCGTCCCGGTCGCGATAGGTGAGGCAGTAGAAGCTGCCGAGCTGCTCCCGCGTCCCGATCCTCAGCCCCCTGGCCACGGTCCACACCAGGTCCCGGTCACGTTGCACGGGGACAAGGGTGCGCCGCAACCGCACCGTGGCACGGGAGACGGTGACATCGAGGTCGTCGAGGGGATCGAGCACCTCGAGGAAGATGTCCGCGTCGGCCACCCGTTCACGGGTCAGACGGGGAGACCACATGGCGAAGGCGACGCTGCCGTCCTCCTGGGGATGCGCGCCGAGCTTCGCAGCGAAGGTCCGCACCAGGGTGAAGGCGTCGGTCTCCTGCGCTTCCCGCTCCTCGAACCACGCGGCCATGGCGGCGGTGGCGACCTCGTCCTGCTGGGGGCGGCCGGTGTCGAGGGCGGGCCTGTCGGTGGCGGTCACGCGCAGGGTTCCTCACGTCGGCGGCAGGGTGAGCACCATCCAACCAGCCACGTCGTTGACCTGCAGCCGACCTCCGCACAGCCGATGAGTCCCTGCCGGATGTGACGTGGCCCGCGCGGTCGACAGCGCGGGCCACGTCGTCTTGGAGGACGTGTCAGTACTCGTAGCCGCCGTCGTCGTCCTGCTGGTCCGAGGGCGCCATCTCGGTGATGGCGCGGCCGTTGGGGGCGACAACCCACCAGACGTCGTTGACGCCCTGGCCGTTCACATCACCCGGAGCGGCGTCCGCTGCCCAGAAGTAGAGCGGCATACCGTCGTAGGTGACGTGCGTCGAGCCGTCGTCCTCACGTTCGATCGTGCCGACCAGGTCGCCGTCGACACCATCGTCCCAGCTCGGCTCGCCGTCGACGGTGAGGGGCGGCCAGCTCGCCAGGCAGTCGCCGGTGCAGTTGCTGACGCCGGGCTCGTCGTTGTCGAACAGGTACAACGTGAGCCCCTCACCGTCGACCAGGTGCTCCCCCAGGGGCGAGTCAGCGACAGCGAGGTCGACCTCCGTCTCGGCGGCAGCTTCGTCCTCGGTCGTCTCGTCGTCGGGCTCGTCCTCGGTCTCCACCACCTCCTCATCGAGCAGGTCGTCAGCAGCCTCGGGGACATCATCGCCACAAGCGGCGACGATCAGGCCGGCTGCGGCGAGAATCGGCAGTGCGTGGACGCGCAGACGCATCGTGTTCCTTCCAGGTCGTTTCCCCAGGTTCGCAGCGGCGCGGCCGTCCGCTCGGTCGCGTCCGATGTCCGAACGCGAGCAGGACCCCGGTCCTCCAACGACGAAGGTAGGAGGTTGAAGGTCACGACTCGACGACCCGTTCGCTCACCGCCACCAGCAGGCCGGGGTCGCGGGCCAGCAGCTGGCTCGCGTCCAACACCTCCGGCAGCCTCTGGCCACGGTCGAGCAGCTCCGCGACCAACGCGACGGCCAAGCTCACGTCGTCAGCACCGGGCACCCCCACGCCGGCGGGGATCAGGACGCGGTGCTCGCGTCCCTCGGTGGTGGACACCGCGATCTGGCCCTCGACGACCTCGCGGGCCTCGATCCCCTCCATCGCTCACCTCGTCCCGGACGGCGGGGCGGACGCCAGCCCCACGGTCAGCTCAGCCGTACCCGGAGCTCCTCGAACCCGGCCGGGTCGCGGCCGACCGCCGCACCGAGGTCGAGCTCCTCGCGCTCGGCTCCATCCTCAGCCTTGCCAGCGAGCCGCTCGCCCCGCTCCTGCAGGATGCGGACGGCTTCGGTGGCCACATGCAGAGGCGGCACCCCGCTGAGCCCGAGCCCTCGGCGCGTGTGGTGCGCCAACCTGAGCGTGCGTCGCTGGCCATCGCCGAGGAACAGCTCGAAGCTCTCCGGGCCGGTCTGCTGCAGGATCGGTGCGTCCATGGGCTCGACGGTACCCGAGGGCCCGGGGTGCCAGGCCACGCCACCGGCGTAGCCCGTCGGCGCGGGTGGCCTCCCGCCAGACATCAGCGGCCGCTGGCCACAGACGAGCGGCCGCCCCGAGGGGGCGGCCGCCGCGGCTGTCGGTCTGCTGCTATCGGTCGGGACGCTCGGGCGGCGGCCGGGACGCTCAGGCGGCGGCCGGGACGCTCAGGCGGCGCCCGGGACGCTCAGGCGGCGGCGTCGAGGCCGAGCAGCGCGCCGGTGGGGCTGACCACGAACCAACGGTCGGCGCTGGCCTGGCCGCGCACGTCACCCGGCTCGGCGTCGACCACGAAGGCGTGCAGCGGCGCGCCGGCGACCACGAGCTGGGTCCCGCCATCCGGGCGATCGATCGTGGTGACCTCGGCGTCGATGTCAGCGGCCACGTCGGGCTCGCCGTCGACGAGCACCGGCTGCCACACCTGGGCGCAGTCGCCGACGCAGACGACCTGGCCCTCGAGTTGGTCGACAGCGGCGTAGGTGGTCATCCCCTCGGCGGTCACCAGGTGCTCGCCGAGGTCGGCGTCGGCCACCTCGATGCCCGAGGTGACGACGCCGACCGCGGCGTCCGGTCCGCCATCGGCATCGTCCGGGTCGGCAGCCGCGTCCTCCTCGAGCACGTCGTCCTCGAGGTCGTCGTCATCAGCGGGGTCGTCATCCACCTCAGCGACACCGTCCTCGGGATCGCCCGTCAGGACGTCGTCGTCGGCGCAGGCGGCGGCGACCAGCGCCAGGACCGCAACCACGGGGAGCAGTCGGGAACGGAACATCACGGTGATCCTCCTCGGACCGGAGCGGCACGCATCTCGAGCCGACCTGACGGCCTACGGTTCCAGACCCAGCACGGGTCCGCCCGGCCCGGGGCCGGCCGGCCGCCGGCTATCGAACGGCCGCGGCCGTCGGGACGGGGAGGCTGATCACGTGGGCGGGGCGAGCGTGTCGGCGCACGGCCCGTCAGTACCCGAGCCGCCCGAGCTGCTTGGGGTCACGCTGCCACTCCTTGGCGACCCGGACGTGGGTCGACAGGTAGACCTTCGCGCCGAAGATGACCTCGAGCTCGGTCCGGGCTGCGGTCGCCGCCGTCTTGAGGAGTTCCCCTCCGCGACCGATCACGATCGGCTTCTGCGACTCACGTTCGACGTGGATCACGGCATCGATCCGCAGCAGATCCTCCCGCTCCGGATCCGGTGCCACCTCGTCGACCGTCACCGCGATGGAGTGGGGCAGCTCGTCCCTGGCAGCCTCGATCAGCTTCTCCCGCAGGATCTCCGCGGCGAGTTGGCGCTCCGGCTGGTCGGAGACCTGCCCCCCGGCGAACAACCGCGGTCCTTCGGGCAGGTAGGAGGTCAGCACCTCGACCAGCCGGTCGACGTTGTCGCCGCTGTGGGCCGACACCGGCACCATGTCCGCGAACCCACCGAAGGGGCTGCCGAGCTGCTCCAGCTTGACGAGCTCGGGCAGCATGCGCTCCTTGGGGCTGAGGCGATCGACCTTGTTGGCCACGGCGATGACCGGCGTGGAGACCTCCCCCAACTCCCTGGCCAGGAACGCGTCGCCGGGTCCGATGCCGGCGGCGACGTCGGTGACGAAACACAGCAGATCGACCCCGGCCCAGGTATCGCGCACGAGGTCGTTGAGACGGCGCGCGAGCAGGGTCCGTGGCTTCGCCAACCCCGGGGTGTCGAGGAACACCAGCTGCGCGTCGTCGGTGGTCAGCACCCCTCTGATCGCGTTCCTGGTCGTGCCCGGCACCGCGGTGACGATGGCGACCTTGGTCCCGACCAACCGGTTGAGCAGGGTCGACTTCCCCGTGTTGGGACGTCCGACCAGGGCGATCAGCCCGCTGCGGTGGCCCTCCGGGACGGGCTCGTGGAGCCCGGCGAGCACTTGGGCGACGTCGAGCTCACGCTCCTCCACCGGGCACCTCCTGACGGTCCCGCAGCCGCTCCGGTGTGAACGCGTCGGGCAGCAGCTCGCCGATCGGCACGGTCAGCACCGACCCGCTGGTGCCCGTGGCGTGGATCACCGCTTGCGAGCCGAACTCCGCGATCGTCTGCCGGCAGGCCCCACACGGCGTGCAGGGGGCAGGTCCGTCCCCCGCGACGGCGACGACCACGACCTCCTCGATCGGCCCAGCGGTACACATCGCCGCCAGCGCCGCCTGCTCGGCGCAGGTGGTCAGGCGGTAGGAGACGTTCTCGACGTTGACCCCCTCGAACCGCCGGCCCGAGGCGGTGACGACCACCGCGCCGACGTGGAAGCCGGAGTAGGGGGCGTAGGCGTTGGTCCGCAGCGTACGGGCACGTGCCAGCAGTACCTCGGCCGCCGACGCTCGGCGATCCTCCGGCGCCGTGGGGTCGGGCAGATCAGCCACATCGGCCATGTCGGCTCCAGCGTGCGGGGCCGGTCAGCCTACTGCGGTCGGACATGACCGACGGCCGGCCCCGCACCGGCCGACCGTCGGTCCTCTCCCCGCTCCCACCCGCCAGCGGCGGGCAAGCATCATTGCAGGAACGTGCTCGCGTAGCGCGTCAGGGTGTCGAGGTAGTTCGCTCGCTCGAACTGCGCGGGGTCACGGACGGTGCGCTGGGACACGGCGCCCGTCATCTCCTCCACCGACGCGTAGCCGGTGTCCTTCATCCAGGCCTCGAGCTCGCCCAAGACCGTGGCCGTGTGGTCGGGTCCGTGCCGCAGCAACGCCGAGGTGGACATCCCCACGTTCGCGCCGGCCAGGAGCACCTTGGCGAGGTCCTTGCCGGTGTGGATACCGGTGGTGGCGGCGATGGAGGCACCGACGCGGCCGTGCAGGATCGCGCACCAGCGCAGGGGCAGCCGGAGCTCGTCGGAGGTGGACAGCACGAGGTGCGGCCCCACCGACAGGCTCTCGAGGTTGATGTCGGGCTGATAGAAGCGGTTGAACAGCACCAACCCAGCGGCTCCCGCGTCCGCCAGTTGGCGGGCCAGGTTGCCGAAGGCCGAGTAGTAGGGCCCCAGCTTCACCGACACCGGCACCGAGGACGCGCCGACGACCGCCTCCACCAGCGCCAGGGTCTCGAGCTCGATCTGCCGGCCCGAGACGTCCAGGTCGGCCGCCACCCGGTACACGTTCAGCTCGATGGCGTCGGCACCGGCCTCGCTGAGCAACCGCGCGTAGCGGGTCCACCCGCCGGTCGTCACCCCGTTCAGGCTGGCGATCACCGGAACCGACGTCAGCTTCTTGGCCTCGCGCACCAGTGCCAGATAGCGGGAGACGCCGTTGTTGTAGTCGTCGAGGTTCGGCACGTACCCCGAGGTCGCCTCGGGGTTCGCGTCGCTGCCGTACTCGGACAACGCCTCGATCTGGGTGGACTCGTGCTCGAGCTGCTCCTCGAACAGGCTCGGTAGGACCACGGCCCCGATGCCGGCGGCGTCCAGCGCCCGCAGCGAGGGCAGGTCCCCGGTGAAGGGGCCAGCCGAGGCGACCAGTGGGCTACGGAGCTCCAGGCCGAGGTAGTCGGTGGTCAGGTCCACCTCTCCCTCGAAGTCGGGTCCGCTCGGGACGACGTGGCCGGGTCCGGGAGGGGCGTCCTCTTCGTTCCAGTCGATGGTCATCGGGACTCCTCCTCGGACGACTCGGCCGTGTCGGCGTCAGGCCCATCCGGGTCCGGTGGGTCCCCCGGCACCGCCGGCTGGGTGCGTTCCAGCCCGGCCAGCTGCTCGTAGTACCGCCAGCGCTCGTCCACGTCGCTCTGGGCGAGCGTCGCGAGCTCCTTGGCCCGTTCCGGGTTGGAACGCGCCAGGGTCCCGAACCGTCCCTCGGTGGAGAGGAAATCGGTGACCGGCTGCTTGGGCGCCTTCGAGTCGAGCTGGAACGGCTGCTCGTGCTCGTCCTCACCCGGGTGGTAGCGGAACAGGGGCCAGTACCCGGTCTTGACCGCCAGGTCCATCCGCTTCATCGAGTCCCGCATGTCCACGCCGTGGGCGATGCAGGTGGAGTAGGCCAGCAGCAGCGAGGGTCCGGGCCACGCCTCGGCCTCGCGCATCGCCTTCAGGGTCTGCATCTCGTTGGCGCCGAGCGCGATCTTGGCCACGTAGACGTGCCCGTACTGCATGGCGAGGATGCCAAGGTCCTTCTTGGGTGCGCCCTTGCCGGCCGTCGCGAACTTGGCCACCGCACCACGAGGGGTGGACTTGGAAGCCTGCCCGCCGGTGTTGGAGTACACCTCGGTGTCCAGCACCAGGATGTTGACATCCGCACCCGAGGCCAGGACGTGGTCCAAGCCACCGAAGCCGATGTCGTAGGCCCACCCGTCGCCGCCGACGATCCACACATCGCGTCGGACCAACGAGCCGGAGATGACAGCGAGGTGGCGGGCAGCACCAGCACGCTCGCCGGTCACCCCGTCCAGCCGCCCGTTCAGCTCGGCGACGCGGTCACGCTGCGCCTTGAGCCCGGCCTCGTCGCTCTGGTCGGCTTCGAGCAGCCCGGTGACGAGGTCGTCCCCGATCTCGGCCGCCAGCACCTGCAGCAGATGCAGAGCGAGTTCGCGGGTCTCGTCGATCGCGAGCCGGATCCCGAGCCCGAACTCCGCGTTGTCCTCGAACAGCGAGTTCGACCAGGCCGGACCGCGACCGTCCGCGTCGGTGCCGTAGGGGGTCGTGGGGAGGTTGCCGCCGTAGATCGAGGAGCAGCCGGTCGCGTTGGCGATCACGGAGCGGTCGCCGAACAGCTGGCTCATGAGCTTGATGTAGGGCGTCTCGCCACAGCCGGCACAGGCACCGGAGAACTCGAACAGCGGCTGCAGCGTCTGGGTGTGCTTCACCGTGTCGTTGCGGATCTCGGTCCGGTCGGGGTAGGGCAGGTCCTGGAAGGCCTTGAACCGCTCACGCTCGACGTCCATCACGGTCCTGGCATCACCGGCCTCGCCATCACCGTTGCCACTGGCCACCACCTCGTCGACCGGGGTCATGTCGATCGACTTGTGCCCGACGTCGCTACGGCTGACGGCCGGGCAGGTCTCGACGCAGACCCCACAGCCGGTGCAGTCGTCAGGGGCGACCTGGACGGTCAGGTGCATGCCCTTCAGGTCGCGGTCCTTGAAGGCCTTGGAGAGGAAGCCAGCCGGGGTGTCCTCGAGGTGCTCCTCGTCGAACACCTTGATCTGGATCGCGGCGTGGGGGCAGACGATGGCGCACTTGCCGCAGCTGATGCAGATGTCCGGGTCCCAGGTCGGGACCTCCAGCGCGATCGAACGCTTCTCGAACCGGGCCGTGCCGGTCGGGAACGCCCCGTCGACCGGCATGGCGGAGACGGGCAGCAGCTCACCCTCACCCGCCAACAGCCGGGCGGTCACCCGCTCGACGAAGTCGGGGACATCGCCCCGCTCCATCGGCAGCAGCTCCAGAGCCCGGTCGATCGGATCCTCGCGCTGCAGCAGGGAGTTGGCCTCACCGGAGATCTCCACGCGGAAGATCGCCTCGGTCGCCGCCTCGACCGCGTCGAGGTTGCGCTTCACGACCTTCTCACCGAAGTCGCCGTAGCTCTTCTGCACGGCGTCGCGGATGGCCTCCAGCGCTTCGTCGTGGGGCAGCACGCCGCTGACCAGGAAGAAGGCGGTCTGCATCACGGTGTTGATGCGACCACCCAACCCGACCGAGCGAGCGATGCCGTGACCGTCGATCACGTGGAGCTCCAGCTCCCGGTCGATGATCGTCTGCTGGACGTCGCGGGGCAGCCGGTCCCAGACCTGCTCCGCCGGGAAGGGGGAGTTCAGGAGCAGGATGCCGCCCCGCCTGGCCTCCCTCAGCACGTCGAGCTTCTCGAGCATCCCGAACTGGTGGACACCGATGAAGTCGGCCTGCTCGACCAGGTAGGTCGAGTCGATCGGCTCCTCGGAGACCCGCAGGTGGGAGGCGGTGACGGCACCGGACTTCTTCGAGTCGTAGACGAAGTAGGCCTGGCTGTACCTGCCCAGGCCCTCCGCCAGGATCTTGGTCGTGTTCTTGGCGGCACCGACGGTGCCGTCCGAACCGAGACCGTGGAAGATCGCGGCCAGGTCCTTGTCGAGCCGTGGCAGCTGGAAGGACCGGTCGACGTCCAGCGAGAGGTTGGTGACATCGTCGAAGATGCCGACCGTGAACCGGCGCTTGGGGGTCTCGGCCTGCAGCTCGGCGAAGACCGCGGCGACCATCGCCGGGGTGAACTCCTTGCTGGACAGCCCGTAGCGGCCACCGATGACGTCCGGCAGCTCGTCGCGCGCACCGGTGTTCAGCTGCTCGGCCAGCACGGTCACGATGTCCTGCAGCAGCGGCTCGCCCGTAGCTCCCGGCTCCTTGGTGCGGTCGAGGACCGCGATGCGGCGGGCGGTGTCGGGCAAGGCCTCGAGGAACGCCTCGACGGGGAACGGCCGGAACAAGCGCACGACGAGCGCGCCGACCTTCTCGTCCTCGGAGACGAGGTGGTCGACGACCTGACGGACCGGGCCGACCCCGGAGCCCATCAGGACCACGACCCGCTCTGCGTCCGGGGCCCCGTGGTACTCCACGAGGTCGTAGTGGCGGCCGGTCCGCTCGGCGAGCTGGTCCATGATCGACTGGACCGCCTCGGGGACCGCGGCCACGAAGGGGTTGCCGGCCTCACGGGCCTGGAAGAAGACGTCGGGGTTCTGGGCCGACCCGCGCAGCGACGGGCGGTCGGGATCCAGCGAGCGCTGGCGGTGCAGGAGCAGGTCCTCCTCCACGATCAACGACCGCAGGTCGTCGTCGGTGAGCAGCTCCACCCGGTTGAGCTCGTGGGAGGTGCGGAACCCGTCGAAGAAGTGCATGACCGGCAGCCGGGTCGACAGGGTCGCCGCGTGGGCGACGGCCGCCATGTCGTGGGCCTCCTGCGGCGAGTTCGAGGCCAGCATCGTCCACCCGGTGGACCGGGACGCCATGACGTCGGAGTGGTCACCGAAGATCGAGAGTGCGTGCGTTGCGACGGTCCGAGCCGCCACGTGGATGACCGCCGGCGTCAGCTCACCGGCGATCTTGAACATGTTCGGCAGCATCAGCAGCAGGCCCTGGGAGGACGTGAAGGTCGTTCCCAGCGAGCCCGCCTGGATGGCACCGTGCAAGGCACCCGCAGCGCCCCCCTCGGACTGCATCTCCACCACCGACGGGACCGCACCCCACAGGTTCGGCTTGCCCGCCGACGCCCAGGCGTCCGAGAACTCACCCATCGGCGAGGACGGGGTGATCGGGTAGATCGCCACGGTCTCGGAGCAACGGTAGGCGACCTGTGCCGCCGCCTCGTTCCCGTCGAGTGTGGCGATCTCGGGTCGATGCTCCTCAGCACCGGTCTCGGTCGACCCTCGGTTTTCGCTTGACACGGACGTCACTGCCATCGGACACCTCTCTGGAAGCGCGCGGCGCGGGCGCGCACGGCCCTCGAAGGTGACCCTAAGGGTGAGACGGGTCGCGGTGTGCTGCCGCAGGTCCCCGATCGTTGGGACCTCGTGCCCCATCGTGCGGCAGCGTCAGCTGTCACCACGCAGCTCGGGGCTCGAGCCGGTCCCGACAGCGCCCTCGTCGGCGGGCTCCACCTCGACCACGACCTTCGCCACGCGGCGGCCCTGCAGCAGCTCCACCTCGATGATGGTGCGGTCGAGCTCGATCCGCTCCCCCGGGTGTGGCACCCGACCCAGCGTGCCGAAGACGAGCCCACCCACGGTGTCCCAGCCCTCCTCTGGTAGCTGGGTCTGCAGCAGTTCGTTGAGGTCGTCGACCCCGAGTCGGGCGTCGATCCGGAACCGGCCGTCCTCCAGGGGCTCGACCAGGGGCTCCTCCTGGTCGTGCTCGTCGACGATCTCCCCGACGATCTCCTCGAGCACGTCCTCGATCGTGACCAGCCCGACGAACTCGCCGTACTCATCGACCACCAAGGCCAGGTGGACCGCGTCGGCCTGCAGTTCCCGTAGCAGCTCGTCGCAGCGCTTGGTCTCGGGCACGAAGGTGGGCGGACGGGTCAGGTCGTGCCAGCCTGCGAGCTCGGGCTGGGTCGCCAGGCGGCGCAGCAGGTCCTTGGCGTAGACCACGCCGACGATGCGGTCCGTCTCGTCCCCGGCGTGGACCGGCAGCCGCGAGTAGCCGCCGTCGACCGCCACCCGGACCACCTCGCTGATCGGTGCCCCCTCGGGCACGCTCACCACGTCGGGGCGGGGGACCATCACCTCGCGCACCAGGGTCTCACCGAGCTCGAAGATGGAGCGGATCATCGCCCGCTCCTCCGGCTCCAACTCGTCGGCGTCTGCCTCCACCTCGTCGTTCAGCGCCCTGAGCTCGTCGTCACCGGCGTGGGGCCCGGAGACCTCGTGACGGCGCGGGACGAGGGCACGGCCGAGCGCGACGCAGGCCGTGCTGACGGGCCCGAACACCGCGACCAGGACGCGACCCGGACGTGCCAGCAGCAGCCCGGCCGCGTCGAGGTGACGGAGCACGACCGTGCGTGGCACCACCTCGGCCAGCACCAGGCTGAGCAGGATCGTGACCGCGGCGGCCACGAGCAGCCACCACCACGCCGAGGTGGCGTCCAGCACCAGGACCGTGACCAGCATCGCCAGGGCCACCCGGGCGATCACGGTGGCCACCAGCAGGGCGTCGAGCGCGCCGGCCCGGTGCTCGGCCAACCACAGCAGGGACGTGGCACGCGCGGGCTCGTCCTCGTGCTCCTCCACCAGCCTCAGCGCCCGGACGACGTTCATGCGGCTGACGACGGTCTCGACGGCGGCGAACACCGCCGCGGCGAGCAGCAGCAGGACGGCGGCGACCGCGCCCACCAGGGTCGGATCTGTGGTCACCGGCAGGCCACCGCATCGGCGTGACCGGCCAACAGCCGGTCCGTGAGCGCGAACATCTCACGCTCCTCCTCGGAGGTCGCGTGGTCCATGCCCAGCAGGTGCAGCAGGCCGTGGACGGTCAGCAGCCGCAGCTCCTCGTGAGCCGAGCGGTCGAACCGTGGTGCCTGCTCGGTGGCGACCGCCGGGCACAGCACGACGTCGCCGAGGACCGACGGGACGTCAGGTGGGGTCTCGCCCGGCTCGTCGATCGGGAAGGCCAGGACGTCGGTCGGGCCAATGCGCCCCATGTGGGTGGCGTTGAACTGGGAGATGGTGTCGCGGTCGACCAGCAGCAGCGCCACCTCCATCTCCGGCGGGACCCGCTGGGCTGCCAGCACGTAGCGGGCGAGGTCGAGGAGATCCTCGGCGTCGACCGCGTCGGACTGCTCGTCGGCGAGGTAGACGGCCACCCTCAGGTCCCGGGGGTCGGACGGTGCTCGGACGGGGCCGCCTCGAGACCGTCGGGTGGCTGCTCCTGCGCTTCGTCGTAGGCCTCGTAGGCCTCGACGATGCGCTGCACGATGTGGTGGCGGACCACATCCCCCGAGCGCAGCCGCGAGAAGGCCACGCCCTCGATGCCGTCGAGGATCTCCCCGACGACGCGCAGTCCCGACCGTGACCCGTTGGGCAGGTCGACCTGGCTGACGTCACCGGTCACCACGGCCTTGGAGTTGAACCCGATGCGGGTCAGGAACATCTTCATCTGCTCGGGCGTGGTGTTCTGGGCCTCGTCGAGCACGATGAAGGCGTCGTTGAGCGTCCGGCCCCGCATGTAGGCCAGCGGTGCGATCTCGATCGTGCCCCGGTCCACGTGGTTGACCAGCTCCTCCGCCTCCATCATGTCGTGGAGCGCGTCCCAGAGGGGCTTGAGGTAGGGGTCGATCTTCTCGTGTAGCGTGCCCGGGAGGAAACCCAACCGCTCCCCCGCTTCGACCGCGGGCCGGGTGAGGATCAGGCGGTTGACCTGCTTGGCACGGAGGGCCTGGACGGCGGCCCCCATGGCGAGGTAGGTCTTGCCCGTCCCTGCGGGACCGATGCCGAAGGTCACGGTGTTGGCTTGGATCGCGTCGAGGTAGCGCTTCTGCCCGAGCGTCTTGGCCCGGATCGTTCGACCGCGGTGGGTGATCAGCGTCTCGGAGAGCACCTCGGAGGGACGCTCGTCGGCGTCGTCGCGGATCATGCGCACGGTCTGGCGGACCACGCCGCGGTCGATCGCCTGGCCCCGGTCGAGCAGCAGGACCAGCTCCTCGAACAGCCGCGCGACCCGGCCGGTCTCCGTGGCGTCCTCGGAGCGGATCGAGATCTCGTTCCCGCGCACGTGGATCACCGCGTGGAAGGCGTCCTCGATCGTGCGCAGCAGCTCGTCACGGGTCCCGAGCAGGGACACCATGGCGTGCTCGCCGGGCACCAGGACCTTGACGGCGGTGACCTGGTCGTCCTCGAGAGCGCCGGAGGTGGCAGCGCTCGAGGTGGCGGACGTTGCGGGTCTGGCGGAGGTGCTCGCCACGGGTGGGGGTGACTCCTCGGCGCGGGGCCAGGTACGGGTGTGGTGGTGCGTGCGGCCGCGTCCGCTCGCGAGGTCGAGCCCCGTCGAGCCCCGTCGAGCCCTGGGGGCCGGGTTTCGTACGGCGGCCGGACGCGCGAACTGCGGGCTCTCAGGGTAGCTCCCGGGGCCTGCCCCGGCGCCTCAGCGCACCACGCCCACCGCGGCCAGTCGGCTACGCAGCTCCTCGGGCGAGGCGTCGAGCACCGCGGCCAGCAGCTCGAGGTCGGCGTGGCGCACCGTGAGCACGCGGCCGTTGTAGTCGCCGCGACGGGCCTGGATGGCTTCGGCGTAGCGCCGGATCGCCGGCTCGAACTCCCGCTCGCGCTCCAGGGCGACCAGGTCGATGACCAGGTCCGGTCCCCGGTCGGCCAGGCCGCCGAGCAGGCGGTCCTCGGCCGGCAGGAGCTCGGAGACCGGGACGCGGTAGAACTCCGCGAGCCGCTGCAGGCGGGTGATGGACACCGAGCGTTCACCCCGCTCGTAGGCCCCGACGACCGAGGCCTTCAGGGTGCCCCCGCTGTTGGCTTCCACCTCGTGGAGGGACAGGCCCTGCTGCTGACGGACACGCCGCAAGCGGTCGCCGAGCAGTTCGGCGTACTCACGGTTCTCCGCGGTCATCTGGTCTCCGCACTGGGAATCGCAGCCGTCATGGTCGGGATCTCGTCGGGACCTAAGTCCCATGCGCACGTTACCGCCACCACCTTGCCGTGCGAAGCATCCTTGCCCTCCGCACCCGGGCGGACGCGAAGGGTCACGAGCCCCAGCGACCGATGCCGGCGGCCAGCACTGCGAGCCCCGCTGCCCCGGCGTGCTCGGTCCTGAGCACCGAGGGTCCGAGCCCCACCGCCAGCGCCCCGGCAGCGACCGCGTCGGCCACCTCCTCGTCGGTGAAGCCGCCCTCCGGCCCGACGGCCAGCACGAGGCGTTCGGCCCCCGTCACGGCCTCGGCCACGGTGGGCAACCCCGGGGCGCCGGGATGCGCGACGAGGAGCACCTCGTCGTCCCGTCCGAGACGCTCGAGCGCCAGGGGCCCGAGGACCGACGGCCGATGCGGACGACGAGCCTGCTCGCAGGCCGAGCGCACCACCGCCTCCCATCGCCTGCGGACGCGGTCGAGCTTGCCGGCATCCAGCCGGACCACCGACCGGGCGGTGTCGAGGACCCGTACCTCGTCGACGCCGAGCTCGCAGGCCTGCCGCAGCACCTCGTCCAGCTTGCGGCCCTTCGGCAGCGCCTGGGCCAGGACCAGCTGGGGGCGGGGATGGGGGAGCCAGCTGACGGGTCCCGCCAGCTCGATCGCCCCGTCGATGAGCGCGGCAGGCGCGCTGCCCCCGCGCCCGTCAGCCACCTCCACGGGTGCACCGGACCCGAGCCGCAGCACCGTGGCGAGGTGGTGACGGTCGGCAGGCGACAGGTCGATCCGCTCGCCGCCGGCGGCCACGTCCAGGTCGACGTCGAGGTGGACGAAGGGTGTCAGGCTCACCGGGCTCGCTCGTGCGGGCTCAGCGCTGGAACGCGTCGCGCAGCCGGGAGAACCGCCCACCGGACCGCGACGACAGGTCATCGCCCCTGGCCTCGGCGAGCTGCTCGAGGAGACGGCGCTGCTCGGCGTCCAGGCCGGTCGGCACCTCGACGCGGACGAGGAGGTGCAGGTCCCCGCGACGACCGCCGCCCCGGACCGGCAGACCGGCCCGCTTGACGCTCAGCACGTCACCGGGCTGGGTCCCGGCGGGCACGGGCACCTCGACGTCCTCGCCGTCCACCGTCGGGACGGTGAGGCTGCCGCCGAGCGCCGCCTGGGTCACCGGGACGCTGACCTCCGCGGCCAGGTCCCGACCGTCGCGCTCGAACAGCTCGTGGGCGGCGACCCGGACCTGCACGTACAGGTCCCCGGCCGGTGCACCGTTGCGGCCGGCCTCGCCTTCGCCGCGCACCGGGATGCGGTCCCCGTCCTCGAGGCCCGCCGGGACGTCCACCCGTAGCGTCCGTTTCGTCGGCCGCCGCCCCTCCCCCGCGCAGTCACTGCACGGGTCCGACACGGTGCGGCCCGTCCCCTGACACGCCCCGCAGGGCGCCGCGGTGGCCAGCTGGCCGAAGGCGGTCCGGACCACGCGCTGGACCTGCCCGGCCCCGCCGCAGGTCCCACAGCTGCTCGGTCCGCCACCTCCGGCCGAGCCGCTGCCGTCGCAGGTGTCGCAGGCACGCGGGACGTCCACCTCGACCTCGCGGCTCACCCCGGTCACGACCTCCTCCAGCGTGAGCTCGACGACGACCAGCACGTCGCGACCCGGTTGCTCGCGGCGGGCGCGGCGACCGCCGCCAGCTCCGCGGAACCCCGCCGACTGGCCGAAGAAGGCGTCGATCACGTCGTCGATGCCGCCGAACCCGGCGCCACCGAAACCGAAGGGATCGCCGCTGGCGCGACCGTTGGTGGTCCCCTCGTCCCCGAAGCGGTCGTAGCGGGCGCGCTTCTGAGGGTCGGAGAGCACCTGGTAGGCGTGCGTCACGGCCTTGAAGGCCTCCTCGTCACCGCCCGCATCGGGGTGGTGCTCGCGGGCCTTGCGCCGGTAGGCGCGCTTGACCTCGTCCTCAGCGGCATCGCGGGGGATGTCCAGCAGCTCGTACAGATCCGACACGGTGCCTCACAGGGGGTGACGGGGGATGGTCATTCGGTTCCGCTCCCGCTGGAGCGGCGGTGCGGTCAGCGGGCCAGGTCAGCGGGACAGGTCGGTCAGGGTCGCCTGCAACTGGTCGGCGACGGCCCGCACGGTCGCGAGCACGGTGGCGTAGTCCATGCGGGTCGGGCCGAGGACGCCGAGCGAACCCGCGGTCACCAGCTGGTAGCGCTGGGCGACCAGCGAGGCAGCGCGCAGGTCCTCCACCTCGTTCTCCTCACCGATCCGCACCGTGGGTCGGTCGTCGGCGGTGGCCTCGGCGAGCAGCCGTGCAAGGGTGGCGCGCTCCTCGAGCAGCTGCAACACCCGGGACAGGTGCTCGCGCTCGAAGGCCTCGTCACCGGCCAACGACGCCTGCCCGCCCACGAACACGTGGTGCACGGTGTCGTCGGCCAGCTCGCGTGCGGTGGCCTCGGCGACGGCCCTGAGCACCTCGCGCAGCTCGCTGGGGGCGTCCTCCGCCAGGCGGGAGATCGTGGTGTGCACGTCCCCGAGCCGGCGACCGCGGACCTGCTCCGACAGCACGATGCGGACCCGGTCGAGATCGTGCTCGGTGGTCTCCGCCGGCAGCTCGACGGAGCGTTTCTCCACGCGTCCGGTGTCCGCGACCAGCAGCAGCAGGGCCGAGCCGGGGCTGAGCCCCACGAGCTCGCACAGCTTGAGCCGGGCGGCGTCCACCGCGGGTGCGATCACCAGCGACACCAACCGGGTCAGCTGGCTCAGCACCGAGGAGGTCCGCGCGAGCAGGTCCTCGACGTCGGAGGCGGTGCCGAGCAGTTCCTGCACGAGCTCGCGTCGCGCCCCGTCGAGGGCAGGGTCGGCACTCAGATCGTCGACGAACCGGCGGTAGCCCTTGTCGGTCGGCACCCGCCCGGCGGAGGTGTGGGGCTGCGCGATGTAGCCGAGGAACTCCAGCGCCGACATCTCGTTGCGCACCGTCGCCGCCGAGACCTCGAGCCGTGCCACCTCGACGACCCGCTTCGACCCGACGGGCTCGCCCCTGGACACGTACTCGCTCACGATCGCCCGCAGGATCGTGCGCTTGCGTTCGTCGAGAGGCTCCTCGTCGCCGGGAGCTCCACGGTCGGCATCCGCCACGGCCTCGACCGCGACACGGGCGGCGTCGGCGGGGACCGCGACCTCGAGGTGGACGGCGTCGGCGCCGTCGGCGGCCACCCTCGCGGCGGTCCGCGCGGCCGGGTCGGACAGGCTGGCCATCGGGCACCTCCTCCGGGTCGGTGGCGGCTGGGGATCCCGACGGCGTCGGACCGGCGCCGGGACGGGACGGGGTAGGGCCGGGCCGGGCAGGGGCGGGACGCCTCGGGCGCTTCCAGAGGGTACCGCGCTGGCACTCGCGGACGACGGGTGCCAGCCTCACCGATCGCCCGCGAGCAGCGTCCGAGGTCGGCTCGAGACGCCGCCGCGTGCCCAGGTGCCTACCGGCCCGCAGGCTCGGGACCGATCGGCCGGCCGCCATCGGACCGGCGACGCCGTTAGGGTTGGGGGTGAGGTCGCGGTCCGCTGCCGCGACCGTGCCCAGCCTGCGAGGAGCGACATCGTGCCAACCACCCCGCCCACCGGCGGGCCCGACGGCGCCGGGGCGACCGACGCACGTGCCACCTCCGAGGTGATCGCGTCGTTGCTGGCCAACGGACAGGGCCTGATCAAGACGGAACTGGAGCTCGGCAAGCTCGAGGTCCAGCGCATCGCGACGGAGAAGGCGATCGCTCTCGGCCTCGTCGTCGCCGGAGCCGTACTGGGGCTGTTCATCCTGGCTTTCGTCGGCGTGACCGGCGCCTACGCGCTGATGCTGGTCGTCGAGCCATGGCTCGCGTGGCTGATCGTGACGCTGATCTACACCCTCGTCAGCGTGATCCTGATGCTCGTGGCGGTGCGCTACTTCAAGCGTCCAGCGAAACCCGAGCAGACCCTGGCAGAGGTCGGGAAGACGAAGACGTGGGCGAGCGAGCAGGTGGGCCGATGAGCACCGCAGACCAGACGACCGGGTCCGGCAGCGACCGTCGATCCGCCAAGGCGCAGGCCGAGGAGAAGGTGGCCGAACTCAAGACGATGGCCGAGGAGCGCGTGGAGAAGGTCAAGGGCGAGGTCGATCGGGCCAAGCAGACCGTCGATGAGGTCGGCAAGGAGGTCTCGCAGGCGGTCGACGAACGCCGTGGGGGCCCTGCTACCTCGGTGGAGGACGCCCAGGAGAAGGCGGTGACGCTGCGGGCGAGCATGGAGCGGGACTTGGCCGCCCTCCAGGCCCGCATCCCGGACCCCGCGGACCTCACCGACCGGTTGCGCTCGTCCGCGATCAAGGTCGGGGGGGCGGCCGCGGCCGTCGGGGCCACGGTCTACGTCCTCAGCCGACGTCGCGCCGCCAAGGCACGCGAGCGCGACCTGCAGGCTCAGGCCGAGGCACTCGCCAAGGTCCTCGCGCGGGCGGAGCGGATCACGGTGCCCGAGCCCGAGGAGGACGAGGACGGCGGCGGGTGGTTGCGCTGGGTGCTCCTGCTACTCGGAACCGGTGGGGCCGGCGCCTACTGGTGGCAGCAGCGCCAGGCCGCCGAGGCCGAGGACCTCTGGGGCCCGGAACCGGACTGACCCTGGGTCACCCGAGCCCGCTCGGGTCTCCGCCGAGCCCGTCGACGATCGCGCGGGCGTTGCGCCGCATCAACTCCAGGTAGGTGTGCTCGGGGGCCCCCGGCTCGCCCGGGAGCACATCGTCGGACAGGTCGTCGACGTAGCGCGCGCCGGTCTCCTCCGCGATCGCCTCCAGGACGGGCGTCGGGAACTCCTGGCTGCCGAACACCGCCGGGACCCGCAGCTCACGGACCAGGTCGATCACGGCCCGGACCTCCGAGGCCGAGGGGTCGGAGAAGTCGGCCGGCTGGACGGCGGTGGCGTAGTCGAGGTCGTAGTCCCGGGCGAAGTAGGTCCAGGCATCGTGGTAGGTGACCAGGGTGCGGTGGTCGATCGGGATGGTGTCGACCGCCTCCCGGACGGCAGCGTCCAGATCATCGAGCTCGTCGAGGAAGCCGTCGGCGTTCGCCGCGTAGACCGAGGCGCCATCGGGATCGAGCTCGGTCAGCGCGGCGGTGATGCCGCCGATCAGGCGGCGGGCGTTGGCGAGCGAGGTCCACACGTGCGGGTTGGGGCCGAGCCCGTCGCCGTCGTCGCCGTGGGAGTGACCGTGGTCATCGTCGCCGTGGGAGTGACCGTGGTC
>Ga0207421_10002227_pt1 | contig 24256 bp, 19 predicted proteins | sample SodLakKL_010_SED_4_FD_187542 | JGI IMG/M metagenome (GOLD analysis project Ga0207421, IMG submission 187542) | Alkaline sediment microbial communities from Lake Tanatar, Kulunda Steppe, Russia - 8KL_010_SED (SPAdes) (version 2) | ecosystem: Environmental > Aquatic > Non-marine Saline and... | reverse complement strand
TGGGACGCATCCTCGACTGGCACAGGGCCCGGTCACCGGATGCCGACTTCAGCGGCGACAACGACCCCGGCGTCCGGTCGGTGAAGCATATCTACGAGCACTACAAGGGGCATGGCTACAACACCATCGTGATGGGGGCGAGCTTTCGTAACGCCGGTGAGATACTCGCGCTGGCAGGCTGCGACCGGCTGACCATCTCCCCTGCCCTGCTCGCCGAGCTGGCCGATACCAGCGGATCCCTGGCACGGCGGCTCTCTGCGCAGGATGCCGAGACCCGAACACCGGAACCGCTGCACGAACCCGATTACCGCTGGCATATGAACGAGGACGCCATGGCCACGGACAAGCTGGCCGAAGGGATTCGCAAGTTCATGGAGGATCAGCGCAAGCTGGAGGTGCTGCTGGGCGAGCTGCGTCGAGAGTAACGAATCAGGGCAAACGCATCAGTCAATCCTGATAAACATCGGAACCCCCTTGGGAGGGGAGCATGATTCAGCGTCACTCGCCGAAGGGGCCATCGGTTTCCATTCGCCGGATCAATGGTGATGGGGGTGGGAATCGGCCTCCTGGGCCTCGAGCATCTCCACCAGGGGCTGGAACTCCTCCCGGTTATGCTCGTTCATCCGCATCAGGATGCGATGGGCCTCGAGAATGCGACGGCGGGTTTCCTCCACCTCGCTGGGTATCGCCGGCAGCTCGCACAGCTCGCACACCTCGGTGATGGGCGCCTCCACCTGGGTGAAATAGCGGGCGAACCCCATCACGTCCAGCATGCGCTGGATGTCCGGGTTGTCGGCGATGATGGTGGGGCGTTCGGCCAGGCGACCCTCCACGGCCATGGCCACCTTGGCCAGGAAGCCCAGCGCCGTGGAGTCCACGTTGGTGGCGTCGCGGAGATCGATGATCAGCGTCTTGAGTCCGGGCGTTTCGGCCAGCTGCTGGGCCTGACGGTCCAGGGTCGCACAGAGCGTCAGCCGCACATCGCCGCAAAGCTTCAGGACGAAGACACCGGCATCGAATGCCGCCTTGATGCGTCCTTCAGGAATCAACATTGGCAAATCCGCTCAACAGCATGATGGTCAGGTCGTCGGGCAGTGCCTCGATGGCCAGATCCGTACCGGTATCTTCACCGCTGGCCAGATGTCCCAGGGCCAGGCTGGTCCGAAAGTCCTCCAGCGTCTCGCTGGCCAGCACCCTCTGCTCAAGTTCCCTGAGCCGCTTGTCGAGCGTTTCACCCGGCAGGCATTCCAATACTCCATCCGAACACATCCACAGGCGGAAGTTCTCGGGCAGCGAACACCCCAGGGTGGGGTACTCGGCACCGGGGAACAGTCCCACCGGCATGCCCACACCGGGCAGGGGGTGAACCTCACCCTCCGACACCAGCAGGGGCATGGGCAGCTGTGCACCCAGGGAATAGTGCAGATAGCGGCGCTCAAGGTCAATGACACCGACAAAGAGGGTGGCATGCTTGCCGATACCGGTGTCCAGGAGTTCGCGATTGAGGTCCGACAGCCAGCGCGGCGGCAGGGCCTCCGGCGCACTGCCGTCCCATTCTCCCTGCCAGCGGTTGGCCAGGTATTTGAGCAGCACGGTGACGAAGGCCGACGAGGCGCCATGGCCCGAGACATCGGCGAAATAGAACAGCAGGTGGCGCTCATCCAGCCGCTGGAAGTCGAGAAAGTCGCCGGAAAGATAGAGCCAAGGGGCGAACCAGTAGTCGCAGGTCACCCCGGCCGCGGTCTGTGGCCGGGGCGGCAGCAACTTGCGCTGGATCTGACCGCCGGCCTGCTGGTCGAGGCGCAGCATCGCCAGGTGGGTCTCCAGGGTTTCGTTGAGCTCCTCGAGCCGCAACTGATCCTCGCGCCGCGCCTCCTCCAGCCGCCGCAGCTCGATCACCTTGCGAATCATGCGTCGCAGGAGCTGACCGTGGCGCAGCGGCTCGACAATGTAGTCCACCAGCCCGGCATCGACGGCGGAGAGCAGCCCGGGCGACTGGCGGCTATCGCTGACCACCAGCGTCGGCAGGCGCTCGCAGAGGGGCCCCCACTGCTCATCGGACAGCGCTCGAACGTGGGCCACCACCAGCGACACGCCTGGCGGCAGCCCGTCGGGGCTTTCGGCGGCGATCACCGCTAGGCCGTCACGGGCGATGGTCTCGGCCAGGGCATCACGCGCAGGGCCGGGGGCATCGATTACACCGATCAGCTGCTTGGGACGATCCATGGAAAGGGGCCTCAGTCGGAGAAGGCGTCGTCAAATTCGGCGTCGTCAAAGTCAAAGTCATCCGCGGCGAAGGGGTCATCGCCCATCTCACCATCGCTGATCTCGAAGCGTCGACGCTGCAGCCAGGCGTCACGAATGAAGCTGTAGCGGTCGCCGCTGATCAGCTCCTCCTGGTCGAGCAGCCCGGCGCGCATATCGATAATCCTCAGCGCCGTCAGAGCAATCTCGAGCTCGGCGTCATCGAGATAGTAGAGAGGGTAGGTCACCGCATCCGCGGGCAGACCGCCGGTATCGCGCACGGTGCTCGGTCCCAGCAGGGGCAGCACCAGATAACGCGACTCCTCCCATCCCCAGACCGCCAGGGTCTGGCCGAAGTCCTCCTCGCGGCCGGTGATCTCCATGTGGGTCGCGAAGTCCCAGAGGCCGCCGATGCCTATCGTGGTGTTGATCACGAAGCGCGAGAGCGCGATGCCGGCGTTGCCCGGCTTGCCCTGAAGCAGGCTGTTGATCGCCGTGCGCGGCTCGCCCAGGTTGGAGAAGAAGTTGCCCACGCCGGTCTGCACGGGCTGCGGGGTGACCGCCCGGTAGCCCCGCGCCGTGGGCTTCAGCACCGCACGATCCACGGCATCATTGAAGACGAAGACACGCCGGTTGAAACCTTCCCAGGGATCGTCCGGGTGGCGCTCCTCCACCGCTGCCGTGCTGGCGCAACCGGCCAGCAGTACCACTGCAAGTAGACCCGCCACCGCCTTGCCGCACTTTCCCTTTCTGCTGGCTATCATTGCTCTCTCCCTGCGGCTTGTTGTGCGCGTTTTACTGCCAGTTGTTACCAGGGCGTCAGACACGCTTCACCACCACGCTGCCGGCGCTGTAGCCCGCTCCGAAGGAGCAGATCACCCCTAACTCTCCAGGCACAAGGCCATCGCGATGGAGGTGGAAGGCAATGATCGATCCGGCGGAGCTGGTGTTGGCATAGCGATCCAGGATCACCGGCGCCTCCTGCTCGCTGGGGTCCCGGCCGAGCACTCGGCGGGCGATCAGGTCGTTCATGTGGCGGTTGGCCTGATGCAACCACATCCGCGCCAGATCATCACCACTATGGCCGAGGCTTGCCAGATGATCACTGATCAGCGCCGCCACCAGGGGGCAGACCTCCTTGAACACCCGGCGCCCCTCCTGGACAAACAGCTTGTCCAGCGCATGAGGATCCGAGTCCGTCACCCGATTGAGGAAGCCGGCATTGTTGCGGATGGCGTTGGAGAATCGCGTCACCAGCCGCGTGCCGAGGATCTCGAAGCGCGCATCCACGGTGGCCAGATCGTCTCGCTCCAGCACGATGGCGGTACAGGCATCGCCAAAAATGAAGTGGCTATCGCGGTCGCGGAAATTGAGGTGCGCCGAGCAGATCTCCGGATTGACCACCAGCGCACGAGTGGCTGTGCCTGCGCGGATGGCATTGGCGGCGGTCTCGATGGCGAAGGTGGCCGAACTGCAGGCCACGTTCATGTCGAAGGCATAGCCGCCGGCGCCGAGCTGCGCCTGCAACTCCACCGCCACCGCCGGATAGGGGCGCTCGAGGTTGGAGCAGCCGACGATCATCAGGTCGATATCCCCCGCAGCCACGCCGGCATGCTCCAGGGCCTGGCGGGCCGCGGTGGCGCCCATCTCGCACTGGATGGAGGGCTCGTCGTTGCTGCGCTCACGCAGCCGCGGGCGCATCCGCTCGGGGTCCAGGATGCCCGCAGCATCGAGCACATGGCGGCTGTGGATGCCCGACGCCTTGACGATGAACTCGCTGCTGGAGTGCGCCAGGCGCTCCTCGATGCCAGCCTCGGCACGGCGCCCGTTCTCGGCGTCCACCCAGGCATTGAACGAGGCCACCAGGGCATCATTGTCGATGGTGTGGTCCGGCGTGAAGAGCCCTGTGCCGGTGATCACGACGTTGGTCATGAATATCTCCCTTGTCGCGGCCCTGGGCCGCACAGGCCGCTCGCGGCGGCCGCTGTTCATCGGGGCTCAGGAGCGCCCGGTGATCTCCGCCCAGCGCTTCTCGAGCCGCTTGGGAGAGACCGCAAATTGGGTACCCAACTGCTGGGCGAAGAGCGAGACGCGCAGCTCCTCGATCCACCAGCGAAACGCTGCCAGCGCCGGTGGCGCCATGCCACCGCGTCGTTCGCTCTCGAGGCGAGCCTCGAGGCGCGACTCGAGGGCCTGAATCTCCTGCATGTGCATCTGGTCGCGCAGGCGCTCCCGCGGTGCCTTCTCGAGGCGGATCAGGGCGGCCTCCATGTAGCGCGGATACTCGTCGAGCCACTCGCCAGCCTCGCTCACGAAGCCGGGGTGTACCAGGCGCGCCATCTGGACCTTGAGATCACTGTATACCAGCGCCAGAGCCAGGTTCAGGTTACCCTTCAACGCCTTGGCGACCGCCAGATGGCCCTTGAGCGCGGCCTCCAGGGTGCCCACCAGGGCCTCGGCCCGGGGCATGAGCTCACCGCGGGTCATGGCCAGGCGCGCCTCCAGCTCGGCGGCCGACCGCGGCAGTGGATCCGCGGCCACCACTCGGGTAAACACGGCCCGCACCACATCATCGATCAGCTGACGCTTGCTGCCCACCTTGGCGAACAGCAGCGCGCAGGTGCCAAGCCCCTTGAGGCGTTCGATCTCGCGCACCTGGTCGGGCAAACGGCGCATGGCCAGGCGTACGATACCCTCACGATGGGCCTCGCGGGCCTTGTCGGGGTGGTCGAAGAGCTCGACACGGAAGGCCTCGCCCTCGGGCACCAGCGCCGGAAAGGCCTCAACGCGGATCCCTGCCTGGGTGGTGACCCGGGACTCGGGCAGCGCCTTCCCCGGCAGCCCCTCCACCGGTGCTTCCAGGCGCGCCTCGGCGGCCAGCGACCGAGCCCCCTGCCCCGCCGCCGCCTCGAAGCGCCGTTCCAGTTCGCGGACGTCACGCCCCTGGCCCAGCACACGGCCCTCATGGTCCACCACCTTGAGGTTCATCATCAGGTGGGGCTCGAGCTGTTCCAGCTGCCAGTCATCCGGGTGGACGCGTACGCCGGTCTTGCGGCGCAGGAACTCGCCCAGCGCCTCGGTGAGCGGCACGTCATCGGGGACGACTGCTTCCAGGGCAGCATCCACCCAGTCGGGGATCGGTACCACCTGACGGCGAAGCACCTTGGGCAGCGACTTCATCAGTGCAATGCACTTCTCGCGGAGCAGACCCGGCACCAGCCACTCGAGGCGTGCCAGGGGCAGCTGGGGCAGCATGGCGGCGGGCACGGTAAGCGTCACGCCATCATCGACCGCACCCGGCTCGAAGTGATAGTCCAGCGGATAGCGAACGCCGTTCAATGCCAGCTCGTCGGGATAGTCGGCCTGGGTAATCTCGCTGGCCTCCCGGGCCAGCAGGGCGGCGCGGTCGAACTTGAGCACGTCGGGATTCTCGGCTTCGGCCCGCTTGCGCCACGCCTCGAAGCCCTTGCCGTTGTGGATGCCCTCGGGGAGGCGCTCGTCGTAAAAGGCGAACAGCGTCTCCTCATCCACCAGGATGTCGCGACGCCGGGCGCGATCCTCCAGGCCCTCGACCTCCTCGATCAGCGCCCGGTTATGGGCAAAGAAGTCGCCCCGGGTCCTGAACTCCCCCTCCACCAGGGCCCGGCGAATAAACAGCTCGCGGGCCTCGGCCGGCGCAATGGGCCCGTAGTGTACACGGCGCCCGCTGACGATGGGCAAGCCGAACAGGGTGACCTGCTCCTTTGCCACCACCTGGGCTCGCTTCATCTCCCAGTGGGGGTCGGCGTAGTTTCTCTTGACCAGGTGGCCGGCCAGCGGTTCGATCCACATGGGGTCGATCTTCGCCGCGGTGCGGGCAAACAGCTTGGTGGTCTCCACCAGTTCGAAAGCCATCAGCCACTTGGGGGACTTCTTCGCCAGCCCGGACCCGGGGTGGATCACGAACTTGCGGTTGCGCGCACCCAGATACTCGCGGTTCTCGGTGAGGGTGCCCAGGTGGGAGAGCAGCCCCGGCAACAGCGCACGGTGCAGGGTCGCGGCGTTCTGGCGGCGCGCCTGGGCGCGCTGCTCATCCTCATCCTGGCCCTCCTCCCCCTCTGTCGCTCTCCCATCGAGAGCGGGGCGCGGGGCCGGCGGCGGCACCTCGATCTCCATGTCGCGCAGCAGCTGACGCAGCTGGCGGAAGGTGTCATGCCATTCGCGCACGCGCAGGTAGTTGATGTAGCGCTCCTTGCACCAGCGCCTGAGCTGGTTGCCGGTGAGCGCCTCGCGGGCCGCCTCGACGCCGTCCCAGAGGTTGAGCAGCGACACGAAGTCGGAGTCCGGGTCCTGCCAGCGGCGATGGGCCTGGTCGGCGGCCTGGCGTTTCTCCGCCGGTCGGTCACGGGGATCCTGGACCGCCAGCCCGGCCACCACGATCAGTACCTCGCGCAGGCCGCCCTGATCGGCGCCGGCAAGCACCATGCGGGCCAGGCGAGGGTCGATGGGCAGGCGGGCCAGCTTTCGGCCGATGGGGCTGATACCCCCCTGCTCGTCCACCGCGCCCAGTTCGAAGAGCAGCCGGAAACCGTCGGTGACGAAGCGCGAGTCGGGCGGGTCAACGAAGGGGAAGGCCTCGATGTCGCCGAGCTTCAGCGACAGCATGGAGAGAATCACCGAGGCCAGGTTGGTGCGGCGAATCTCGGGATCGGTGAAGGCGGGCCGGGCGAGAAAGTCCTCCTCGTCATAGAGGCGGATGCACACGCCCTCGGCCACCCGACCGCAGCGGCCCATGCGCTGGTTGGCGCTGGCCTGGCTGACCGGCTCCACCGGCAGGCGCTGAATCTTGGTACGGTAGCTGTAGCGGCTGATGCGCACCAGCCCCGGGTCGATCACGTAGCGGATGCCGGGCACGGTGAGCGAGGTCTCGGCCACGTTGGTGGCCAGCACGATGCGCCGCCCGGCGTGGGGAGCGAAGACCCGGTTCTGCTCGGCGTTGGAGAGCCTGGCATAGAGCGGAAGGATCTCGGTGCCGCGCAGATCGGCCCGGCGCAGGGTATCGGCGGTCTCGCGGATCTCACGCTCGCCGGGCAGGAACACCAGGATGTCGCGCGGACCGTGGAGCCAGCGCTTGTCGCGCTCGATCCGCTCGACCTCCTCCACCGCATGCAGGATACCCTCCTGCAGGGTACGGTCCTCTTCATCATCGGCCTCGCGTACCAGCGGCCGGTAGTGCAGTTCCACCGGATAGGCTCGGCCGGACACCTCCACCACCGGGGCCGGCCTTGGGGGCTCACCGTCCTTGCCGGGCTGGGCGAAGTGGGCGGCGAAGCGATCCACGTCGATGGTAGCCGACGTGATGATCACCTTGAGATCGGGGCGGCGCGGCAGCAGCCGCTTCAGGTAGCCGAGCAGGAAATCGATGTTGAGGCTGCGCTCGTGGGCCTCGTCGATGATGATCGCCTCGTAGCGGCGCAGCTCGGGGTCATGGCGAGTCTCGGCCAGCAGGATGCCATCGGTCATCAGCTTGACCAGGGTGTGCTCACTGCTCTGATCGGTGAAGCGAACCTGGTAGCCGACCTGCTCCCCCAGCGGGGTCTCGAGCTCCTCGGCCAGACGCGCGGCCACCGAACGCGCCGCCAACCGCCGCGGCTGGGTGTGGCCGATCAGCCCGCGGCGCCCCAGGCCCAGCTCCAGACAGATCTTGGGCAGCTGGGTGGTCTTGCCGGAGCCGGTCTCGCCTGCCACCACCACCACCTGGTGGTCACGCAGGGCCGCCAGGATCTCCTCGCGACGTTCCACCACGGGAAGCTCGGCGGGGTAATTCAGCGCTACCGGGCGCGACGCGCGACGCTCCACCACCTCGCGGGAGCGCGCCACGGCCTGCGCCGCCTCGTTCAGGCTGCGATCCGCCGGCTTGCCCTCCTTGATCCGCCGCGCCAAACCGTTGAGTCGCTTGTCGAGCGACGGAAGGTCGCGCAGCAGCACGCCGCCGAGCGCCTGGCGCAGGGCGCTGAGTCGGTCGGCATCGGTCTGGGCGGTGGCGGGAGAAACGTCGGTGGTCACGTCGGACACAGTGGCTCCGCAGGTGGATGACAGCAAGGAAAACTGCCCGTATCGGCGCACCGATACGGGCAGTTCATTGTAACGCCGCCGCCCGGGCGGCGCCTAATCCAAGCCATTCAGGCTGGCTATTGTCCGGCAAGACAATGGCTATCAGTCGGGGTTCTTGCTCCTGGCCTTGTCGCGCTCCTCGTCACGCAGCTGGCGGCGCAGGACCTTGCCCACGTTGGTCTTCGGGAGCTCATCTCGCAGCTCCACGTACTTGGGCACCTTATAGCCGGTCATCTCCTTCTTGCACCAGGCACGCAGCTCGTCGGGGTCGAGGTCATCGGTACGAGGCACCACGAACAGCTTGATCGCCTCACCGCTGTTCTCGTCGTCCACCCCCACCGCCGCGGACTCGAGCACGCCGGGGTGGGTGGCGACGACGTCCTCCACCTCATTGGGATACACATTGAAACCCGAGACCAGGATCATGTCCTTCTTGCGGTCCACGATACGGATATAGCCATCCTCCTGGAGCACCGCGATATCACCGGTATGAAACCACCCCTCGTCATCCATCACCTTGGCGGTCTCGTCGTCGCGGTTCCAGTAACCCTTCATCACCTGAGGCCCCTGCACGCAGAGTTCGCCCGGCTCGTCGAAAGGCAGATCGTCTCCGTCGGCATCGACCACCTTGACCCGGGTGCCGGCAACCGGTTTGCCGATGGTGCCGAGCTGGATGCCATCCACCGGATTGAAGCTCACCACCGGGGAGGTCTCGGTGAGACCATAGCCCTCGGCGATCTCACAGCCGGTAACTTCCTTCCAGCGCTCCGCGGCGGACCTGGTCAGCGCCATGCCACCGGAGATGGTCAGGTGCAGCTTGGAGAAGTCCAGTGCGCGGAAATCCTCGCGGTTGCAAAGGGCGTTGAAGAGCGTGTTCAGGCCAATGAAGCCGGTGAACTTGAGCCCCTTGAGCTCCTTGACGAAGTTGGGCAGATCGCGGGGATTGGTGATCAGTATGGAGTGGTTGCCGGTCTCCATCAGGAACAGGCAGTTAACCGTAAAGGTGTAGATGTGATAGACGGGCAGCGGCGCGATGATCACTTCCTCGCCGTTGTTGAGGCCGGGACCGATGGCCTGACCGGCCTGCAGCATGTTGGCGACCAGGTTGCGGTGGGTCAGCATGGTGCCCTTGGCAAGGCCGGTGGTGCCGCCGGTGTACTGCAGCGCGGCGATGTCGTCGAGACCGCGCTCTACTTCGCGGTGCTGGTGAGCCGCGCCCACCTTGAGCGCCTGACGAAAGGGCGTGTGCCCGGGCAGGCTGAAGGTCGGCACCATCTTCTTGACGTACTTGACCACCAGGTTGATCAGCGGACGCTTGGGGAAGCCGTGGAGGTCGCCCAGCTGGGTGACCAGTACGTGCTGGATGTCGGTGCGGTCCAGGATCTTCTCGAGCTTGTCGGCCATGTTGGCCAGGATCACGATGGCCTTGGCACCGGAATCCTTGAACTGATGGGACATCTCCCGCTCGGTGTAGAGCGGATTGGTGTTGACCACTACCATCCCGGCGCGCATGGCGCCGAACACCGCCACCGGAAACTGCAGCACGTTGGGTAGCTGGATGGCGATGCGATCGCCCGGCTCCAGGGTGGTCTCGTTTTGCAGCCAGGCGGCAAAATCGCCGGAGAGACGGTCCAGGTCGGCGAAAGTCAGCGTCTGCCCCATGCAGCTGAAGGCAGGCTTGTCGGCATAGCGCTTGACCGCCGCGTGGAAGATATCGTTGACCGAACCATACTCTTCCATCCCCTTGAGCTCGGGGCCGGACAGGATCGGGGCGTTGGCATGCTCACTCATCACGTGTCTCCGCTGTCTCGCCGATGGGCCATCGACGCTTGTTGTTTTGACGGGGCTCTACCTTAAACCGGCCGGCCAAGACTGTAAAACGATCGATTGAAACAAATGATTTAAACATTATATTGAAAACGACGTCTCTGAGCCCTTGTACAGACCCCCTGTACCGACAGCCTGTACCACTCCGACGGCAAAGACCAACCGTCAGGTTTCACGCTTGTTGGCGATCGAAGCGCGCCAGGATCACGCCGTCACGCCACACCAGCAGCTCCCCGGGGCACATGCGCTCCCAGGCCTCATTGTCGGTGAGCGGCTCGGTGGCGATCACCGAGACGATGTCGTGGGTCGTCGTGTGCTCGGCGAAGTTCACGGTGAGTTCGGCATCCGACAGACTCGCGCGCCCAAAGGGAGCTCGCCGGGTGATATGGGCCAGCTTGGTGGAGCAGAAGGTGTAGAGGTAGTCGCCGTCGGCCAGCAGCAGGTTGAAGACCCCGAGTCCACGCAGACGCTCACAGAGCTGGTGAAGCAGCCGCCATAGCTCCTGACGCGCAGTATCGTTATCGGGGCGCTCCGGGAAGCAGCGACGCAGCTCCCCAAGAAGCCAGCAGAAGGCATGTTCGCTGTCGGTGTCGCCGACCGGACGGTAGAAGCTTAGCGGCAGTCCCTGCCAGCCCTCGAGCTGGCCGTTGTGGGCGTAGCACCAGGGACTGCCCCACATCTCGCGCACGAAGGGATGGGTATTGGCCAGGCGCACCTGGCCCACGTTGGCCTGGCGAATATGGCTGATGACGATGTTCGACTTGATCGGATAGTCGGTAATCAGCCGTGCGATGGGGGAATGCACCGAGGGGTGGGGGTCGCGAAAGTCGCGATAGCCGCCCTCTTCGTAGAAGGCGATCCCCCAGCCATCACGATGGGGGCCTGTGCCGCCCCCGCGATGCAGAAAGCCGGTGAAACTGAAGCAGATGTCGGTGGGCACGTTGGCACTCATGCCCAGAAGTTCACACATGCGGATCCTCACGGTGGATGCTCCTGCGCGGCACGCGTCGATGCCGCCATGCCAGCAGAATCAGTAGTGTAAATATGACCAGGCCCGCCACCGCCCACTGTCGCGGGTCGCCGGCGAAAGCCGCAGCACGGCGCGCGAGCCAGGGCCCGGCTTCGCGCCACAGGGCGGCGACATGGGTCGGCAGGTCGCTGATGAAGTCATTGAAGCGATCGGCGGCGCTGTCGGACACCGCCCCACCGTCGCGGCCGGTGGCGAGATCCTCGTGGAAGCGCTCGCCCAGCGGGCGAAGGCCCGCCTCACCGGCAAGCCCGAGGCCGTCATCGACATCGTCCAGGAGACCCAGCAACGGCTGCACATTGACCGCCAGATAGCGCTGGCGGACGATCCCCTGCCCCTCGGCATGGAGACGAAGGCGGGCGGCCCCGGTCAACGTCGGCACCGTGAACTCCCCGAAGAAGCGCTCACCCCGCCGCTCCAGCGACATCTCTATCAGGGGTGTGTCGGCAGCGTCGAGCAGCGTGGCGCTGATGGCGAGATCCTCCGGGGTCCCCGGCCAGGGCTCACCGCCACGGGCCAGCCAGGCCTCCAGTGGCAGCGCCAGCCCCGGGTGAAGCACCGCCGGCAGCGGCGCGAGTTGCAGGCTCACCGCACCAACCACACCGATGCGGCTGTCGCTGCCGACCTCGCCCTCAATGCGCCACTCACCGGGAGCAGGATCGGGCACCCGCAGCAGATCGAAGAGCGGCGCCACCTGCCAGTGCCCGTCATGGGGCGGATGCTGCGCGTCGTGACGCGTGCCGTCCGGCGCCACCAGGGTCAAGGGAGCGGCGTCGGATTCATGGAAGAGCAGCGCCGAGAACGCCTCCACGCCGGGCTCGATGGAAAAGCGCCCATCGGCCAGGGGTACCCGGTCGGCGGGGAAGATACGCTCGACGATATCCACGAAGGCGCTCAGGAGGCTCTCCGGAGACTGTGCCAGTGCCGGCAGGCCGCCGGTGGCCCGGGAGAGACGCTCGACCAGGGCCAGGTCGGCCGCATCGGAGAAGGCAATGGCATGCACCACCACCCCGCGCGCCGCCAGCGCCGGCGCCAGCTCCTGGAGCAGGGTGCGACGCGAGGCGACGTCCACCCCCGGCTTGGCGCCACGCGCTGGCGGCAGGTCGATCACCCCGTCGGTGAGCAGCACCAGGTGGCGCCAGCCGTTGGCCGGCGCCTCGGCGGCCTCGCGCACGGCCGCCTCGATGTCCGTGTGCTGCTGATAGTCCACCAGGGCCGGGCGCAGGGCCGCTGCCTCGGCGCGCCAGGCGGCATCGACCTCACCTAGCGGAAGCGGGCTGTCCACCCGCTCGCCGAATGTCCAGACGCCGGCCGAGGTGCCCTCGGGCAGCAGCAGGGCCAACAACTCCAGGGCGCTGGCGGCAAGCTGGTCGGGATCGTTGGTCCGCATACTGCCGGAGACATCGATGATCACCCGCACATCCGGGTTTTCCTCGACCGGCTGCGCCACTCCCGAACCTGCCACCAGAAAAAGCAGGCACGCCAGCAGCAGGCCGGCCAGGCCTCGCACTCTCCGACTGACCATCCACGACCAGGCCATGCCCGGCTCCTTAGCCGATTACCGGCTCCCGACGCCCGCCACCGCCACGCCGGGTGGGTGGTGCATCGTCTTCGTTGTCATCCATATCGACATAGTCGTCATGCCCGCGACCGCGCCAGGCCAGCAGCAGCCCGAAGGCCACGCCGGCCGCCGCGCCGGCCGCGGTCAACATCAGCGCCGGCAGCATGATGCCGCTGTCACGCTCGAGAAAGCCCACCAGGGCCACGACTACCGCCGGGGCCAGACCGGTGTAGAACTCTCCCTCTTCCAACAGCGGCATCCGAAAGCGCGTCGGCACCCACATCACGCCCGCCACCAGCCAGGTGATCGGCAGCCGCAGCAGCCGCGGCAGGAAGGCCAGGCCCAGGTAGCCGGTCAGCAGCACCACCAGCGACAGGACAACGTAGACCAGCCATAGTAGGGTCATCGAATCGGTAATTGGCATTGCCACCTCTCTTTTCACAGTCTTGAGTATGGTACATCCCCCACCATGAAAGCACAGCCGCCGCATCGCCCCGACAGCCAGGCCTCCGCCTCACCGGTCGCCCGCTTCCGCCGCCCGGAAGACCCCGAGTGGCACTGGCTGGAGAACCGCGAGGACCCCGAGGTCACGACCTTTCTCGAGGCGGCCAACGCCGAGTTCTCCGCCTGGTTTGCCCCCCTGGACGACCTGGTGGAGCGGCTCTACCACGGCCACCTGGCGCGCCGGGAGTTGGCCGTTCATGGCCTGCGCACCCCGCTGGACCACTACACCTACTGGAGCGAGACTGCCGCCGAGGCGGACTATCCGGTGTGGTGGCGTCACCCCAACGGCAAACCGGACCGCGCCGCGCCCTTCCTCAACCTCGAGGTCCGCGCCGCCGACCACGACTTCCTGGAGCTCGGCGACATGGCACTCTCGCCCGACGAGCGCTGGCTGGCCTGGAGCGAGGATACCCGAGGTGACGAGACGTTCGACCTCTTCCTGGTGCGCCTCCCGGATGGTGAGCCAGTGCGCCTGCTGGAGAACATCGGCCCCGAGCTCACCTGGGCGGAGGACAACATCACCCTGTTCTTTACCCGCTATGACGCCACCCAGCGTCCCGAGAGCATCTGGCGCCTGGCGCTGAACGAGGGTGTGGCGAGTGAGCCCACTCTGGTGCTGCGCGAGGAGGATCCGGAATTCTGGCTGGGACTCGGCAAGACGCGCTCCCGTGAGTGGCTGGTCATGGAGAGCGCCTCGAAGGATACCAGCGAGAGCTACCTGATTCCGGCGCGGGCGCCCGCTACCCCCCCGCGCTGCTTCCGACCCCGGGAGAGCGGTGTGGAGCTCTCCCTGGACCATCGCCCGGGCTATTTCTATCTGCTGCACAACCGCGGTGCGACCCACTTCCGACTCGATGTGATCGAGGAGCCTCGCCTCATCGATGCCGCCGATGCCGACCAGTGGCAGCCGCTGATCCCCCACCGAGAAGAAGACACCCTGGAGGGCGTCGACGCCTTCACCTGGGGCCTGGTGATCACTGAGCGCGACCATGAGGAGGCCCAGGTTCGACTGCGGGTGATCGAGTTCGATGAGGCCCACGCCATCACTCGGGACGAGCGCCTGCCGCTGCCGGAGACGCCATGCAGCCTGGCGCTGGGCGATGCGCCCCACTTCGACCAGCGCCGCCTGCGCCTACGAGAGGAGTCCTTCGTGCTGCCGGTGAGCTGGATCGAACACGATCTGGACAGCGGCGAGCGCTCCCTGCTCAAGCAGCAGCCGATCCACGGCGACCTCAAGCCGGAGGCACTCGTCTGCGAGCGGCTGTGGGCGACCTCCCACGACAACGCGCGCATCCCGGTCTCGGTGGTGATGCGCGCCGACCTGGTCGGCCATCCCCTGCCGACGCTGCTCTACGGCTACGGCGCCTACGGCGAGGTGCTCGACCCCTGGTTCTCCGTGGCCCGCCTGGAGCTGCTGGCCCGCGGCGTGGCCTTCGCCGTGGCCCACGTGCGTGGCGGCGGCGATCGCGGCGAGCCCTGGTACCTGGCCGGCAAGCTGGAGCACAAGGCCAACAGCTTTCGCGACTTTCTCGCCGCCCGGGACTGCCTGGTGGAGCACGGCATCAGCGACGGCGAGCGGATTGCCGCCTACGGCGCCAGTGCCGGCGGCCTGCTGGTAGGGGCCAGCCTCAACCTGGCCCCGGAGGCCTTCAGTGCGGCGGTGCTCGACGTGCCCTTCGTGGACGTGCTGCGCACCATGGAGAACCCCGACCTGCCGCTGACCACCGCCGAGTACACCGAGTGGGGTAACCCGGACGAACCCGACACCCGCAGGCGCATTCGCGACTACTCACCGCTGGACAACCTGGCCGCCGCCCCCTATCCGACCATGTTCCTGCAGGGCAGCTGGCACGACACCCGGGTGCCCTACTGGGAGCCGGCCAAGCTCTATGCGCGGCTGACGGAACTCGGCACTGCGCGGGGCCCCGTGCTGCTGAGAACCGACATGGCCGCCGGCCACGGCGGCGCCTCGGGACGCTTCAAGGCGTGGCACGACGGCGCCCGCCAGGACGCCTATATCCTCTGGGCGCTGGGCCTGGAAAACCGCGAGACTATAAAGTAACCGGTGTTTTGCAGAAACTTGTGGGAGTTTCTAGGGTGCTCCTCAAGCCTAGAGACCAAAGGTGGGAGCTGGGCTTTGCCCGGCGAATGGCGCCGCAGGCGCCCAGCGGCACTATCGAACGATGCTGTAGCCTCATCCCCTTCGCCCCGCAGAGCGTGGCTCCCACCAGTGTAAACGGCGCCCAGATAGCATTTTTAAAAGCGGTGATTCTTTCCGGCGTGCTCAGAAAGATCAATCGATGGGAATGACCGCGATGATATGGTCCTCGTACTGCTCCTCGGGCACCCCGCGACTCGTCACGGCGAAACTGCGCACGCTGATGCCCTTGCGGTGAACTCGCTCCGGGTCACCGGAGAGCAGCGGATGCCAGCGGGCCAGCTTGCGTCCTTCCGCCACCCGGCGATAGGCGCAAGACTTGGGCAGCCAGCGGAACTGGTCGATCAGTGCCGGGGTGAGCCGCGTACAGTCCGGCACCCGTGAGAGCCGGTTCTCGTAGTCGCTGCAACGGCAGCTGTGGATATCCAGCAGTTCGCAGGCCAGATTGAGCACCGCCAGCTCGCCGCTCTCGTCATCCTGGAACTTGAGCAGGCAGCACTGGCCACAGCCGTCGCAAAGGGCCTCCCACTCCTCGGCGGTGAGCTCCTCGAGGGGATACTGCTCCCAGAATCGTTCTCTCACTAGTAGCGGGCCTCGGTGGGGGTGCGGTAAAGGTCGAGCAGGTACTCTTCCTTGGCAGGGGGCATCTGCAGGTAGAAGCCCTTCTCGCGGATCGCTGCCATGACGTCGGCGGCCTGGGCACGGCCCATGCGCTTCCCGGGGGTAAGAATCAGGGTGATCGCCGGCTTCGGCTTGCCGAAACGCTCCAGCAGAGGCTCGGGCACCCGGGTGAGCCCCTCGCGCTTGTCCACGTAGAGATACATCTCCTCCATACGGGGGCTCTTGAACACCTCGCAGAGCAGCTTGTCGCCGCGCATCCGATCATCGCTCATCGGGGCTGATCCTCCAGAGCCTTCATGAGACCCGCATTCAGCTGCTCGCCTCGCCAACCTGACGGCAGCGGCAGCGGTTCATCTTCCAGGTAGGCGGTCACCAGGGCTTCCAGGTCGCGGCGGCGCAGCAGCACCTCCGGGGCCAGGCTCTGGGCCTCGGCCTCGGCGTGGACCGCCTTCTTCAGCGCCTTGAGCACACGCTTGAACGCCGGCGCCATGGGCGACGGCAGCGCCGGTGGCAGTTCGGCCTCGTCCAGGTGGCGCGCCTCGGCCACCAGCGCCAGCAGGGTGTCGCCGTCGCGCTTGATCAGGCTCGGCTTGACGTCCTCGATGCGGGCCAGCTCGAAACGGTTCTCCGGCAGCGCCTCGGCAATGGCGAACAGCACCCGGTCGTGAACCAGCCATCCCCGAGGCAGGTTACGGGCCCGTGTCTCCCCCTCACGCCAGGTGGTCAGGCGGCGGTAGGCCTCGATCTGGCGCGGCGTCAGGCGCCACAGCTGCCGCTGGCGCAGGTACCACAGTGCGTCGGACTCGCCGTTACGCCCCGCCTGGGCGACCAGTTCGGCACAGTCCGCCTCCAGCCAGGCCAGGCGGCCATGGCGCTGGAGCAACTCGCGTTGCTGCTGCCACACCTCGACAAGGTAGATCACGTCCAGCGCCGCGTAGACCTGCTGGGTCTCGGAGAGCGGGCGCGCGAGCCAGTCGGAGCGGGTCTCGTCCTTGGGCAGGGTGTGGCCGGTCCAGTGTTCCACCAGCTTCTGGTAGCCCATGGACGGGGTCTCGCCCAGCAGGCCCTGGGCCAGCTGAGTATCCACCAGAGGCGCCGGTGTCACGCCGGCCCAGCCGGCGAACACCTCGAGGTCCTCGCTGGCGGCGTGGACCAGCTTCAGCGGCCCTTCGGCCAGCAGCCGACGAAAGGCATCGGTACAGGCCACCGCCTGAGGGTCGACCAGCCAGGCCGGGCCCCCGGTGGAGAACTGGATCAGCGCCGGCACCGGGTAGAAGGTGTTCTCGCGGAAGAACTCGGTGTCCAGCGCGATGACATCGGCACCGGCCACCTCTGCACAGGCGGCGTCCAGCGCCTCGGGAGTATCGATCCAGCGAATTTCGGGGGTCAGGGGCATGGGGCTTCCGGCAGGTCGGGAATCGTCAGGGACAGAAACATCGGGACATGAGTTAGTCGCCCCGGAATGGCAGGCGGCCGTTGAAGGCGCGGCTCAGAGTACCGCCATCCACGTATTCGAGCTCACCGCCCATGGGCACACCGTAGGCGAGGCGCGACAGGCGCACCCCGTGAGGGGCGAGCTGGGCGGCGATGTAATGGGCGGTGGCCTCACCCTCCACGGTGGGGTTGGTGGCCAGGATCATCTCCTCGATGCCCCCCTCGACCACCCGCGCCTCGAGCTGGTCGAGGCCGATATCCTCGGGGCCGATGCCATCAAGGGGCGAGAGATGGCCATGCAGCACGAAGTAACGCCCACGAAAGCCGCCGGCGTCCTCGATGGCGAGCTGGTCGGCGGGTGACTCCACCACGCAGAGCAGGGTGTCATCTCGCCGCGCGCTTGTGCACAGCCGGCACACCTCCTCCTCGGTGAGGGTGCGACAGCGCCGGCAGTAGCCGACCCGCTCGATGGCTTCGTCGAGCACCCCGGCCAGACGCCGGCCACCGTCGCGATCACGCTCGAGCAGGTGCATGGCCATGCGCTGGGCGGTCTTGGGCCCAACGCCGGGCAGCACCCGCAACGACTCCATCAATTTCTCGACGAGGGGGGAAAAACTCATCAGAAGGGCATCTTGAAACCGGGCGGCAGGTTCAGTCCGGCGGTCGCCTCCTCCATCTTGGCCTTGGAGCTGGCCTCCACCTTGCGCACGGCGTCGTTCACCGCAGCGGCCAGCAGGTCCTCGAGCAGTTCCTTGTCCTCCTCCATGACGCTGGGGTCGATATCGACCTTGCTGACATCGTGGCGGCCGTTCATGGTCACCTTGACCATGCCCGCACCCGCCTCGCCGTGCACCTCGGCGCGAGCGACCTCCTCCTGGACCTGCTGCATCTTCTCCTGCATCTCCTGGGCCTGCTTCATGATGTTGCCCATTCCGCCCTTGAACATGGTGAGTCCTCTCTGTTGTGTCGGTAGGTTTGACGATACGTGAATCGGTATGGCGCTGATGCGTGTGACTATGACGCCGCGGCACTCTTGCCGTTCAGGAATGCGCGCCGTTCAGGCATCCCGCCGTCAGGACGGCGCGTCGGCGGGCTTGACCGTGGATTCGACCAGCCTTGCCCCGAAGGCCTGCTGGAGCTTCTGGATATTGGGATCGCGCTGCAGCGCGGCCACGGCCTGGGCGTGACGCTCGGCCGCCAGCCGTTCGGCCTGCTGGCGCGGGGTCTCGACCTCCTCGGGCAGGGTCCCCTCCTCCACGATCAGGTGGCGCGCCACGCCGTGATCAACCAGGGCTTTGTGTATGCGCTCGAGATGGATATCGGCCCGCATGGCGGAGAGAGACGGATCAAGGCGCATCCGCAACACCTCGCCGTCGTCCTGCTCCACCACGCAGTTGGCCGCCAGGTTGCGGGTCAGCCCGCCCAGACCCAGCGACTCGAAGCAGGCCAGCCACTCGGCATGGCCGAAGAGGCCTTCCACGCGCGCGGCAGGAACCGCGGCCTCAGGGGCGGCGAGCGGCGCCGCGGTGGACGCCGAGGCGCCGGGACCGGGCGATTCGCCGGCAGGTGCCTCTGCCGGTACGAGCCCCACATCGGCGGCCCGGGACCGAGCGTCGGGCTCGGGTAACGCCGCGGGCCTGGGCTCTAACGGTGGCCTGGGCTCTACCGGTGGCCTGGGCACTGACTCGGGGATGGGGTCAGTAAGGACCTCCCAGGGCGGAGGCTCCTCGGATCTCGGGGGCTCGGACGACTCAGGCTCGGGCTCCTCTGCCGACGGCTCGGGGCTGGACGCAACCCGGGAGTCGGGACGCGGCTCAGGCGCGGGTGCCTCGTCCACGGTGGCGGAGGGTGCCCCGGAAGGCGTTGCCGTCGATGGCGCACCGCCGGCGCCTGGCGAAGTCTGCGGTGCATGGGACCTCGCCGCGCCCTGCCCCGATTCGCGCAGCGGCAGCGGCGTGGTGGCCGGCTTCGGCACGCCCTGGGGGCGGAAGGCCAGCATGCGCAGCAGGGTCATCTCCAGGGCAGTACGCAGGTCCGGGGCATGCTCCATGTCGCCGCGCCCCTGGATGCCGATCTGGTAATAGAGCTGCACGTCCTCGGCAGTGAAGCGCCCCGCAAGCGCAAGCAGCGCCTCGCGATCGCCGTGACCGTTGTCCAGGGCGTCGGGCACCATCTGGGCGATGGCCAGGCGATGCAGTACCGAGGTGAGCTCGTCGAGCACGGAGGCGAAGTCGGGGGCGCGCTCGGAAAGCGCTGCCAATTCGGCCAGCACCCGGGCGGCATCCACCTCGGCCAGGGCCTCGACCAGCGCCAGCACGTAGCGCTGGTCCAGGGTGCCGAGCATGGCAGCCACGTCGGCGTGCTCCACACGTCCCTGGCCAAAGGCGATGGCCTGGTCGGTGAGACTCATGGCGTCGCGCATGGAGCCCTCTGCGGCGCGGCCCAGTAGCCACAGGGCACTCTCGTCGAAGGGCACCGACTCGGCCTCGAGCACCTTGGCCAGGTGGCCGACGATACGCTCCGGGGGCATGTGCTTGAGGGTGAACTGCAGACAGCGCGACAGCACCGTGGCGGGCAGCTTCTGCGGGTCCGTGGTGGCCAGCAGAAACTTCACGTGGGGCGGCGGTTCTTCCAGGGTCTTGAGCAGCGCATTGAAACTGCTGGTGGAGAGCATGTGCACCTCATCGATGAGGTACACCTTGTAGCGGCCCTGAGTCGGCGCGTACTGCACGTTGTCGAGCAGCTCTCGGGTGTCTTCCACCTTGGTGCGCGATGCGGCGTCCACCTCGATCAGGTCGACGAAGCGCCCCTCATCGATGGCCACGCAGCTGGCGCACTCCCCGCAGGGAGTCGAAGTGATGCCCTCGTCGCCGTACCCCCTGGAGGTGCAGTTCAGGCACTTGGCCAGAATTCGCGCCAGGGTGGTCTTGCCGACCCCGCGGGTACCGGTGAACAGGTAGGCATGGTGCAGTCGCCCCTGATCCAGGGCGTTGACCAGGGCACGCTGTACGTGCTCCTGGCCAACCAGCTCGTGGAAGGTACGCGGCCGCCACTTGCGGGCCAGAACCTGATAGCTCATGCAGCGCGGAATCCTTGCGGTGGTCGGATGTCGGCGGCGTGCCGGCGCCCGGCTGTGGACCGGCGCCAAATGCGCGACTGAGTCGTTCATTCTAGCGACTGGGGGCGGCCGCGGAAAGCGGCGAGAACCATGCACCCCACGAAGCTCGCCTCGGCCTCTTCGCCACCCTTCGGCTGTGGTAGTCTCGCCGGAATGACAACGCAGCGCGCCTTGCGCAGGGATGAGATCATGAGCCGACAGCCTTCCGCACCGCCCACGGCGGGGATTTCCTTTGAGCAGGTCGCCGCCGCGGCCGAAAACCTCGAGGGGCGCGGGGCAGAGCCCACCCTTCAGCGTGTCTGTGAGCACCTGGGCGCCGGCTCTCCCAACCGTATCCAGCGTCACCTGAGCGCCTGGCGTGCCGCGCGCCCGGCGCCGACGCCCCCCGCGCCCCGGCTGCCCGAGTCACTCATCGGTGCGCTTGAAGAGGAGATCGTGCGACACGCCAGTGCCGCCCTCTCACGGGGAGAACAGCTGGCCGAGGAGGCCCGCAGCGACGCTGCCAGCCTGGCAGAGCTGGGCGAAGCCATGGAGCAGCGCCTGGCCGAGCTGGAAACGCGAGTGGCCACTGCGGAGAGCGCTGCCGAGGAGGCGCTCGCTCGTCGCGATGAGCTTCAGGCGAGTCTCGGCGAGCTGCGCGAGAGTCTGGAGAGAGAACAGCGCGAGGCGCGCACCCATCGCGAGGCGCTGCTGCAGACCCGCCAGCAGGTAGAGATGCTGCGCGAGCAGCTCGAAGAGGCCGTGCAGGCGCGGCTCGCCGCCGAGCGTCAGGCGCGGGACGCCGAGGCCGCTCGTGTCAAGGCGGAGCGCAGCCAGGCCGTGGCCGAGGCCCAGCGGGACAGCGCCCTGGCCCAGGTGCGCGAAAAGACCGAGCAGCATGCGGAGCTGCACAAGGAACTGCAGGCCGAGCGCGCCCGCCAGCGCCAGGATATCGCCGAGATGCGCAGCGAGCAGAAGCAGCGCGTGGATGCCATGGAGCGAGCCCGCCACGAGGCCCAGAAACAGGCCCAGGAGGCGGCCCAGCGTGCCTCCAAGGCCGAAATTCGCGCCGAGGCGTTACAGGCCACCCAGGTTGCGCTCAAGTCACGCATGGACGCCATGCAGGTTCAGCAGCGCCAGCGCAGCCTGCGCCCCACCGGAGGGCGTCCCGCCGGCGAACGCGACTAACCGCGCTCGGATCCTCGCAACGTCCCCTCTCCCCTGGCTCTTGGCTGAGCCTCAGTCCCGATAGTCGGCCATCAGTGCCTTGCCCCGGTCACGCAAGAAGGCCAGCACGCGGGACTGTTTCCATTCGCCCCGATAGACCAGCCCGAAGCTGAAGGTGATGGCCGGGCAGAAGGGGCGTACCACCACCTCGTCTCGAGGCGAGAGCTGGTCCCGGGCGGTGACCGGGTTCATCACCGTGATTCCCACGCCGTTGGCGACCAGCGCCGAAATGGTACCGATATTGGCCTCGGTCTTGCCGGCGATCTGGATGCCGTGGCGGGCGATGAGTTCAAGCAGCGGATTGGTGCTGATGCTCGGCTGGTTGCTGATCACCAGGTGCTGATCGCGAAGGTCCTCGATGTCGATCCGCGCCTTGCCCGCCAGGGGGTGGTCCGCAGCAAGCAGGCAGACCCCCTCGGTGGTCAGCCAGGGTTCCACCTCCAGCACCCGTGAGGCCACCGGCAGGGTGACGAAGCCGAAGGAGAGGCCGGGAATCGAGGCGATCCGCAGCCGCGAGGTACCGAACTCTTTGAGTGCCAGCACGCTGTGACGCAGCTCCTCGATATTGTCCATCAGCCGCAGGATATCGTCGTAGAGCTCACCGACGGCGCCCTGGAGAAGGTATGCTTCGTCTCAAGCGGCTCGGAAGCCGAGGAGGCCGCCGGCCCCGAGTCGATCATCGCCTTCGTGCTTGAGCCGGTGGGCGGCGCCAGCACCGGCGCCCGGCTGCTGGGCGAGCGCTACCTGAAGGGCATCCGCTCGCTGTGCAACGAGTTCGGCTGCCTGATGATCCTCGACGAGGTGCTCACCGGGGTGGGCCGCACCCGCATCTGGTTCGCCTTCCAGCACTACGGCGTCGTCCCCGACCTGCTGGCCAACTGGAAGATACCCGGCAAGTTCTCGCCGGGCATCGGCGGGGCCATGGAGCTGGCCCAGAAGATCAGGCGGCTGGTGATGCTCTGCTCCCACAACGACAAGCAGGGCAATCCCAAGATCCTCGAGCGCTGCCGCCTGCCGCTCACCGCCAGCGGCTGCGTCTCGCGCATCATCACCGACAAGGCGGTGATTGACGTGACCCCGGCGGGGCTTGCCGTGGTGGAGATCGCCGAGGGGCTCGATCCTGCCGACCTGCAGGCGGCCACCGAGGCTCCGCTGCTCATCGACGAATCACGGCTGAGGAGGTTCTGATGCTGGATGCCAACGAGAAGCGCATCGTCGCCGCCTGCGAGGCGCTGATGGACGACACCCTGGCACTGACCCGCGACCTTGTGCGCGGCTACAGCGTGCTGGGCCAGGAGCAGGGAGCGCTGGACACCATGGAGGCCTGGCTCGAGCGGCTGAATCTGCCGGCGACCCGGGTGCCGCTGGACGTTCCGGGCCTTGCCGAGCACCCCCACTGGGCCCCCACCGCGTGGGAGAGCGCCGGGCGCTACAACCTGGTGTCGCGGCTCAATCCCGGCGCCAGCGGTCCGCATCTGGTATTCAACGGCCATCTGGACGTGGTGCCCGCCGAGCCCACCGACATGTGGACCCGCCCGCCCTGGGAACCCTGGGAGCAGGACGGCTGGCTCTACGGCCGCGGTGCCGGCGACATGAAGGCCGGCATCGCCGCCATGGTGATGGCGGTGGCCGCGGTGCGTCAGGCCGGGGTGGACATCGACTTCCCGCTGACCCTGCAGACGGTGATCGAGGAGGAGTGCACCGGCAACGGCGCCCTGGCCTGCCTCCACCAGGGCTACGGCGGCGACTTCGTGCTGATCCCCGAGCCCTTCGGCGCCCAGATCCTGAGCGGCCAGGTAGGCGTCGTGTGGTTCCGCATGCAGATCGAGGGCCTGCCGGCCCATGTGCTCGACACCGCCGCGGGCCGCAACGCCATCGAGACCCTGCAGCTCTACCAGCCGGCATTGAAGGCCCTGGAGGAGGAGATCAACACCCTGCCCCGCCCGGCACCCTACGAAGACCATCCCCACCCTTTCAACCTCAGCATTGGCAGGGTGGAGGGCGGCAACTGGGCCTCCAGCGTGCCGGCCCATGCCATCCTGGAGGGACGCGTCGGCTTTCCCCCGGGCATGACACCCGACGCGGCCATGCGCCGGATACGCGAGGCCATCATGGCTCGCCATGCCGAACTCGACGACGCCACGCCGCCACCCCGGGTCGGCTTCCATGGTTTCCGCTCCGAGGGGCACCTGGTCGACCTCGATACCCCGGGCATCCGGCTGCTCTCGGCGTGCCACGAGGCGCTGCTGGGCGAGCCGCCGGCCCACTACCTCGCCACCTGTACCACCGACCTGCGAGCCTTCCACGTCATGGGCGGCATAAACGGCACCTGCTATGGCCCGGTGGCGCAGCGAATCCACGGCGTGGATGAGTGCGTGGAGATCGACTCCATCCGCCACGTTCTGACCACCTACGCGCTGTTCCTCCACCGCTGGGGACAGCAGGCCACACCAGAGGAGCCGA
>Ga0207421_10002226_pt1 | contig 24268 bp, 25 predicted proteins | sample SodLakKL_010_SED_4_FD_187542 | JGI IMG/M metagenome (GOLD analysis project Ga0207421, IMG submission 187542) | Alkaline sediment microbial communities from Lake Tanatar, Kulunda Steppe, Russia - 8KL_010_SED (SPAdes) (version 2) | ecosystem: Environmental > Aquatic > Non-marine Saline and... | reverse complement strand
CCCGCGCCGGCCCCGCGCCGGCTGAGCGCCGGCTGCGCTCCGGCTGCGGCCGTCCGGCGCCCGCGGGTTCAGGCCGTCGACGCGTCCTCGGCGGCGGCGCGGGCCGCGTCGACGGCGCGCTGGGTCAGCCGCGGCGACACCGTGACGAGCAGTAGCAGGTGGACGAGCACGGCCGCCGCGAAGGGCGCCCGCAGACCGACATCACGTGAGACCGTGGTCTCCAGCCACGTGACCAACCCGCCGCCGAGCAGCGTGCCGATCGGCATCATCCCCCAGCCGAAGAAGCGGTAGACGCTGTTGACCCGGCCGAGCAGGCGGTCGGGGATCAGGACCTGCCGCAGCGAGACGGTCACCACGTTCCAGGTCACCGCGGTGAAGGAGTAGGCGGCGAAGGCGACCGCGGCCACGACCGGCGAGGAGGTCAGGGCGATGGCGGCGCTGCCGAGGGCGGGCACGACCACGGCCAGCAGCAACGAGCGGCCGCTGCCGAGACGGGTGGTCAGCGCCGGCGCGAGGACGCTGCCGAGCAGCCCACCGAGGCTGCCGGTGGCCAGCAGGAGCCCGAAGCCGAGCCCGTCGAGGACCAGGATCTCCTGCGCGAACAGCACGAAGGTCGCCATCATCGCGGCCCCGATGCCGTTCATCAGACCGAGCGCGATGGCCAGGGTCCGCAGGAGCCGGTGCCGCCACAACCAGCGCAGCCCCTCGGCGATCTGGGTCCGCATCCGCGGCCGGTCCGCGGCCGGCTGCTCGGGCGCGCGGAAGGCGCCCGGGAGCGAGAAGATCAGGGCGGCGGACACCGCGGCGGTGACGGCGTCGATGGCGAAGGGCAGCGACAGCGAGAAGCCGACCATGGCGCCGGCGATGGGGCGCGCGACGAAGTCGGCGATCACCATCTGGGCGCCCATGAGGTTGCCGTTGGCGCGCTCGAGCCGATCGCGTGCGACCAGGGACGGCAGCAGGGCCTGGGAGGTGTTGTCGAACACCACCTCGCACATCCCCAGCCCGAAGGCGGCGAGGTAGAGCAGTGGCAGCGTCGCCACGTCCAGCGCGACGGCCGCCGTCACGGTGGCGGCGATCAGCGCCCGCAGCCCGTTGGCCACCACCATCAGCACCCGGCGGTCGAAGCGGTCCGAGAGGGCACCGGCCTGGAGGCTGAACACCAGCCAGGGCAGCCGCGTCGCCAGGGCGACCCCGGCGATCGCCAGGGGATCGCGCGTCAGCAGCGACGCCAACCACGGCAGGGCCAGGGAGACCAGGCCATCGCCCAGGTTGGAGGTCGCGACCGCACCCCACAGGCGCCAGTAGCGGCCGTCGAGGCCGACGGTCCGGCGGCGCCACCCGCCCAGTGGCTGCGGGGCGGAGGCGGTCGGTGGGGTGGCCACGGGGTTCCTCGTGGGAAGGACCGGTCGAGCGTCGCACGGTTGCATGACTACTTGACATCTGTCAAGTGGTCTGGAGCGGGACGTGGCAGACTGCCACCGTCCCGAGGCCGGCGGTGGGCGGTCGGCCGGGAGTCGACCGAGGAGGCGAGGGTGGGCACCGAGGAGCGGTCCGGGCACCCACCGGCGCGTCGGGCGATGACCGCCGGGGAGGCCAAGGCCCTCGGCCACCCGACGCGGCTGCGGATCGTCTTCGCCTGCCGTGAGCGTGCCATGACCAACAAGGAGCTCGCGGAGGCGTTGGACACGACCCCCGGCACGATCCACTACCACCTGCGGTCCCTGGTCGAGCAGGGCTTCCTGGAGCCGCTCGCGCCCCGGTCGGGACCGCGGGGCTCGCGGGAGCAGCCCTACCGGGCCACGGGCCGCTCCTGGGAGCTCGCCGGCTCCGCGGCGACCCTCGGGGCGCTCAGCACCGTCGCGACCGACGAGCTGCTGGCGGCGGCCCCCGAGGACGTCGTGACCCTGACCCGGTTGGGGCTGCGCCTCACCGGTGAGCAACGGGACCGGCTCGTGGAGCGGCTCGGGGCGGTCCTCGAGGAGGCGCTGGCCAGCAGCCGCGAGCGCGCCGCCGTGCCCGATGGCGCGGCGGCTGCGAGGCGGGAGGTCACCGTGCTGGTCGCGGTCACCATCGAGCCCGGGCGCTCCGCGACCGAGCCCGGCTGACCCGTCGGTGGTCCTGGAGCGCCTCGCTCACCGCGGTGTCCCGGGTCCGTCGAGGAGATCGGCGACCAGCGCGCGGAGCCGATCCACACCGGTGCCCCGCTCAGCGCTCACCCACAGCACCTCCCGGGGGTCCAGGCCGCAGCCCTCGGCCAGTTCGCGGCGACGTCGGTCCCGTCGTGAGGAGCGGACCTTGTCGTGCTTGGTCGCCACGACCCGGAAGGCGAGGTCATGGGAGCGCAGCCAGGTGAGCATCTCACGGTCCAGGCTGGTCGGACCGACCTCGCCGTCCACGAGCAGCAGCGTGCAGACCAACGGCTCGCGCGTCACGAGGTAGCGCTCCGTGCGGCGGCGCCAGGCGGCGCGCTCGGTCGCCGAGACCTTCGCGTACCCGAAGCCGGGCAGGTCGACCAGCGTCGCGCCGCTGGGGGTGGTGAAGCAGTTGAGCAGCTGGGTCCGTCCCGGGGTCTTCGAGGTCCGGGCCAGCTTGCTGGCACCGGCCAGGGCGTTGACCACGGTCGACTTGCCCACGTTCGATCGTCCGGCGACCGCCACCTCCGCCGGGCTCGGCGGGAGCTGATCGACGTCGGCGGCACTGCAGGTGAAGGTGAGGTCGAGGGCGGTGGGCATGGCGCAGTCTGTCCGAGCGTCGGCCAGGTGCCCACTCGGCGCGCTGTCTGCGCCCGCCGCTGCCGCTCGGTCCGGATCGGTGACGGGGGACACTCGAGCGGCCGCCGGTCAGAACACCGACAGCCCGCAGCGCTCCGCGAGCTCGTGCAGAGCGATCCGGGCCGCGACGGAGTTGCCGGCTGCGTCCAGGGGCGGCGACCACGCGCAGACGACCAGCCGATCGGGCGCCAGGGCCACGATCGAGCCGGCGACCCCGCTCTTGCAGGGCAGGCCGACGCTGAAGGCGAACTCGCCGGCCGCGTCGTAGGTCCCGCAGGTCAGCATCACCGCGGCGACCCGGCGGGCCAGGGGAGCGGCCAGGACGCGCCGACCGGTGGACGGATCCACCCCGCCGTTGGCGAGGAAACGGGTGGCCCGAGCGAGCTGCCGGCTGGACATGGAGATCGCGCACGCACCGATGTAGCTGTCCAGCACCGCTTCGACGTCGTTGCGGAGGTTGCCGAAGTCCGCCATCAGGTGGGCCAGGGACCGGTTGCGGTGGGACGTGCTCTGCTCCGCGCGCAGGATGCGTTCGTCGAGGCCGATCTCCTCACCGCACAGCTCGGACAGCAGCTCGCAGGTCGCCGCCACGGGGTCGTCGAGGTGGTCGAGCAGCACGTCGTCCAGCACCAGGGCGCCCGCGTTGATCATCGGGTTGCGCGGGATGCCGTGTTCGTGCTCGAGCTGCACGAGGGAGTTGAAGGGGTCACCCGACGGTTCCCGGCCGACCCGGCACCACAGCTCCTCCTCGACCCCCGAACCGGCGTCGGCGGCCTGGAGGGCCAGGACCAGCGAGTAGACCTTCGAGACGGACTGGATCGCGAAGGCCTCGTCCACGTCCCCGTCGAGGTGCTCGGTGCCGTCGAGCTCGCTGGCGACCAGCGCGAAGCGCGAAGGGTCCACCTCGGCCAGCGGGGCGATGTAGTCCGCCACCTTGCCGTCGTGTTCGGCGGCACGCGCCACCTGGGCGGCGGTGGCCACGCCCTCAGGCAGTGCCAGGGGCCCCGACGGGTCGTGGTCGGGGCGGTGGGCGTCGGCCGGGTGGCCTGGGGTGGTCGTCGGCATCGGTGCGCTCCTCGTCGGGCACGAGCCTGGCACGATGGGGGGCCGCGTGCCCGCCCGCGACCCGGACGAAGGTGGCGGCGGCGACGAACACCGCAGCTACCGCCGTTCGTGCGGCGCTGTCCACCCCACCGACCAGGAGCCCCCGTGAGCACCGATCGCGACCACCCCTCGGACGACGACGGCCAGGGGATCGGCCGCGGCTACATCGAGGACGAGTACCGCCGGGACATGAACTACCTGCCGGACCGCATCACCGCCGACGGCAGCAGCGGCTGGCCGGTGGAGCCCGGTCGCTACCGCCTGGTGGTCAGCCGGGCCTGCCCCTGGGCGAACCGAGCCATCATCGTGCGTCGGCTGCTCGGTCTGGAGCAGGTGCTGCCGATGGCCGTCGCGGGCCCGACCCACGACTGGCGGAGCTGGACCTTCGACCTGGATCCGGGCGGGGTGGACCCGGTGCTGCAGATCCCGCGCCTGAAGGACGCCTACGAGGCCCGGGTCCCCGGCTACGAGCGGGGGATCACCGTGCCGGCGATCGTGGACGTGCCCTCGGGTGCCGTGGTCACCAACGACTTCCAGCAGATCACCCTGGACCTGTCGACCGAGTGGGTCGCGCACCACCGTGAGGGCGCCCCACAGCTGTACCCGGCGCCGCTGCGCGACGAGATCGACGAGGTGGCGGAACGGGTGTTCCGTGACGTCAACAACGGGGTGTACGAGGCCGGGTTCGCTGGGACCCGCCAGGCGTACGAGCAGGCCTACGCGCGGCTGTTCACCCGGCTGGACTGGCTCTCCGACCGCCTGGCCACCCGTCGGTACCTGGTGGGGGACACGATCACCGAGGCCGACGTGCGCCTGTTCACGACGCTGGCCCGGTTCGACGCCGTGTACCACAACCACTTCAAGTGCAACCGCTCGAAGCTGACCGAGATGCCGGTGCTGTGGGCCTACGCCCGCGACCTGTTCCAGACCCCGGGCTTCGGTGACACGACCGACTTCGTCCACATCAAGCGGCACTACTACGAGGTCCACACCGACATCAACCCGACCGGCATCGTGCCCCTCGGCCCGGACCTGACCGGGTGGGCCACCCCGCACTTCCGCGAGGAGCTCGGTGGTCGCCCCTTCGGTGACGGGACCCCACCGCAACCGGTGGGGCCGGGTGAGGAGATCCCACCCCACCACAACCCCTCGCTGCACGCCGTGCACTGAGGGCCGGGCCCCGTCCGGACGAGGTGGACGGCTCCGGGCAGCCGGCACCGATGCGCGCTACGCTGACGGCAGAACGGGACCGGGACGTCCGATCGCGACCAGCGAGCCGGGCAGGCCGGGGTCGAGCCACCTTCAGGGCGGCCGCTCCTCGGCCCGACGGGTCCCGTCGTCCCGATGGCCCCACGGTGTGAGGATGCGCCGGCTGTCGGGGCAGCGGACGGTACGACCGCTCCACGCCGTCTGCCAGGGTGCCGACCTCGATGCGCCATGCCGCGCGTCGAACGGACCGGACCGTGACGCGCCCATCCGCGTGCCGTCACCGACCGATCGATCCCGACCTCGGGCCGCATCGCTGCGGCTGAGGCTCGCAAGCGTACGGAGGGACCACCATCGCCAGTCACGCTCGTGGCCGACGGTTGACCCCGGAGGATCTCCGGGAGCTCGCCCAGGCGCACCTCGACGGCCTCGCATCCGATACCGACCTGGCGCTGTTGTCCAGCGACGAGGTGGGATGGATCGACGCGCTGCGCTGGTTGCGCCGTGACGTGGGTCGAACGATCGGGCGGCTCGAGCGCGAGGTCACCGGGCCCGAGCGCAGCCTGGTCCTGGCGGACTTCCAGGAGGAGCGCGATCGCATCGACGATGCGCTGACCGAGCTCACGGGCGAGGACCCACGCAAGCCCGACGAGCACCGGGAGCAGCCGTCCGAGCCCGTGAGCGAGCAGGCCGAGGAGGCCGCGGGAGCCGAGGCGGCGGAGCATGACGTGCCGCTGGAGCCGAGCCCGCCGCAGCTGCAGCTGTCCTGGCACCGCGGCACGATCGCCGCCTGGAGCGCGGGACGTGGATCCGAGCCCGAGCCCACCTCGATCGTCACCGACCGTCTGGCCGCCGCGGGAGCGCCCGTGGCCGCCTTCGCCGACGGGGAACCGATCACCCTGCCCGGTGGCACGACGGCGGCGACGCTGACCGCCGACATCCACGACACCCTGGGGTGGCTGGTCGCGCTCGCCGGGACCCACCAGGACGAGGAGCTCGCACCGAGCGTCACCTGGGTCGGGTTGGCGGCCGCACTGGCGGTGCGCCTGGTCGCGCAGGGGCGGATGGTCCCGCAGCTGCGCAAGGTCGGCGACGCACCCGCGAACCGGTCCTACTTCGCGGTGCGCTGGGAACCCACCCTGATCGACCACGACGAGCTGACCGGTCTGGTCAAGGCGATGCCCGGGGCCGTCGCGGCGCTCGAAGGACGCCGCGACGCCCGGACCGTGACCCACGCGATCGTGTCCGGCTTCGTCGACGCCATCTGTCGCGACGCTGCCGGCCGCGTCGAGGTACCCGCGCCACCGCCGCAGCCCCAGCGGCCGGCGGAGATCGCCGAGGCCGCTCTCGGACGCCTCGACGGCTCCACCTTCGAGGCGCCGCACGCGCAAGGCACGGAGATCCGACGGGGGCTCGAGTCCTGGGCCGAGGGGGTCACCGGTGCCTCCAAGCTCGAGCTGATCGTCCAGCTGGACCCACCCGACGAGGGCGACGCGTGGTTGCTGCGCACCCTGGTGCCCGGTGGTCGGCGCAGGGACGAGCCCGTCGAAGCCGCGATGTCCCGGGCCAACCACGAGCGCAAGGAGCTGATCAAGCGCGAGCTCGAGCGGCTGGAGGGCCTGTACGCCCCCTTGGAACGGGGCAAGGACCGTCGTCGCGGTGAGGTGATCCTCAGCCAGGACGAGGCCTGGGAGCTGATGACCCAGACCGGCTCGGTGCTGACCAACGCCGGGTTCGAGGTCCGGGTCCCGCCGTTGTCGACCAAGAAGGCCAGCTCCCAGCTCAAGCTGACCTCGCTCGGCTCCCAGGAGCGGGCCGTCGGGGCACAGCAGCTCAGCGACGTGCGCTGGTCGGCGGTGTTCGGGGACGAGGAGCTCACGGCCGCGCAGATCCGTGAGCTGTCCTCCCAGTCCCGTCCGCTGGTGCGTTCCCAGGGGCGCTGGGTCGCCGTCGATCACGCCGACCTGGAGGCCGCGGCGGCGGCCCTGGAGGAGCGGGCGGACCGGACCAGGCTGTCCGGCGCCGACATGCTGCGCTACGCCCTCGGGCTCGACGGCACCGCGCTCGGCCAGCCGATCCAGCTGGAGGGCGAGGGCTGGGCCGCGGACCTGCTGCACAGCGCGGCCTCGATCCCCGAGCAGCCGACCACGTCTCCCGAGGGCTTCGAGGGCGAGCTGCGCAGCTACCAGGCGGACGCCCTCGCATGGCTGCACTTCCTCGAGTCCGCCGGGCTCGGTGGCATCCTGGCGCTCGACATGGGGCTCGGGAAGACGCCGACCCTGCTCGCCTTCCTGCGCGACCGCGACGAGGACACGCCCGCCGCCCTGGTGATCGCGCCACCCGCGGTGGTCGGGAACTGGGCCAGCGAGGCGGCCCGGTTCGTGCCGGACCTCAAGGTCGTGGTCCATCACGGCACCAACCGCGCCGACGCCGACGAGGTGGCCGCCGAGGCCGCCGACGCCGACGTGGTCCTGACCACCTACGGGACGGCCCTGCGCGACGTCGAGGCCCTGGCGGCCATCACCTGGAGCCGCATCGTGCTGGACGAGGCGCAGGTGATCAAGAACCCCGCCAGCGAGACCGCCCAGCAGCTACGTCGCCTGGAGGGTGGCACCCGGGTCGTGCTGACCGGGACGCCGATCGAGAACGGGCTCGGTGACCTGTGGGCGCTGCTCGACTTCGCCAACCCCGGCCTGTTGGGTGACCGGGCCACCTTCGTCGGCCAGATGCAGCAGATCACCTCGAAGGGGCGGGGAGCGGAGTCGGCGTTGACCACGCTGAACGGGGTGCTGGTGTTCCGCCGGACCAAGGCGGAGCCGGCGATCGCTGCGGAGCTGCCCGACCGCATCGACTCGCTGGACCACTGCCCGATGACCACCGAGCAGATCGGGCTGTACCAGGCGGTGCTCGACGAGTTGGTGGTCACCTCCTCGGACCAGGACACCAACAAGCGCAAGGGCGCGGTGCTGGCCGCGATCACGGCGCTGAAGCAGATCTGCAACCACCCGGCGGCCTACACCGGCGACGAGGGACCCTTGATGGACCGTTCCGGCAAGCTGGCACGGCTCGAGGAGATCGTCGACAACGTGTTCGAGTCCGAGGAGCGGATGCTGATCTTCACCCACTTCGCCAGCTGGGGTGAGCGGCTGGCCAAGCACCTGACCGCGCGGACGGGGATCGACATCGAGTGCTACCACGGTGGTCTCGCCCGTGGCGCCCGTGACCGCATGATCGATCGCTTCCAGACCACCGAGGGTCCCGGGGCTCTGGTGCTGTCGCTGAAGGCCGGGGGGACCGGGCTCAACCTCACGGCCGCGAGTCACGTGGTGCTCTACGACCGGTGGTGGAACCCGGCGGTGGAGGACCAGGCCCGGGACCGGGCCTGGCGTATCGGCCAGACCCGGACGGTGGTCGCCCACCGGTTGGTGTGCCCGGGCACGGTGGACGAGCGGGTGGAGGAGGTCGTGGCCGGCAAGCGCAAGATCGCCGACATCGCCCTGCCGAAGTCCTCGACCGTCGGCGACCTGGACGAGCGGCAGCTGCGGCGGGCGCTGGGTATCGACCCCGACGCCGTGCTGACCGAGGACGTGCCCCTGCCCGCCGCCGCCCGAGGTGATGCCGCATGAGTGATCGACGCAACGAGCGACCCGACGCCGCGCCCAAGGGGGACGGCGGCCGCAGCCGGGCCCGGCGCAAGCGGGGCCGGGGACGCCCCCACAAGCGCACCGGGGACGCCCCCGAGCGCACCACCGCCGGCCCCGCCGACGGCGCGCCGTCCGGGCCGTCCCAGAAGCGCAACCGCAAGCGCGCCAGCCAGCGCAAGGGGCGGCAACGCGCCCGAGGTCCCGAACGCGAGCAGGCACCCGGCCGCAACGACGCCGCGGGTTTCTGGGGCGACCCCGAGGCGCTGCCCAGGGTGGCCCGGGACGTCCGTATCACCGACGCCCCCGCCGCCGTCCCACGCTCCCTCGGCCTGCCGCCGCTCCCCGGTCACGAGGCTGTGGCGGAGCACTACTTCACCGTGGTCTACGAGCGGGCCGTCGCCACGGCCGGCGCCCTGGCCGCCGCCGGGGGGTTGATCGACCTCGACGCGGTCGTCGATGACGACTGAGGCGCCCGACCCCGCAGCTGCTCGCAGCCTCCCGGCTCCAGCGCTGCGCGAGACCGCTGACATCTGGTTCGACACCGGCCGTGATCCCGTGATCGTGTGGGACGCCGAGGGACGTCGCTTCCGGCTGCAGGATCCGCGGGATGCCACCTGCTCGCTCCACCTCGTGACCTACCCGACCGGGGTGAGGGCACCGGCCGAGCTGGCGGCGGTGCTGGCCGAAGGGCTCGCCGCCTGCGACTTCCCACCTACCGGCGACGGCGCCGCCGCCGGTCACGTCGCGAGCGCGCTGCGCGCCTACGGCATCGTCCCGCCACCGGGCTGAGCGCTCCGGGTCCATCTCCCCCTGGGGCGACGGCAGCTCACCGATCCCGGTCCCGGGTGCCCGAGGCCCGGCCCATCCGGGACACCAGGCCCCGGTAGAGCGGCGTCGCTGCGTGCCGCAGCACCACGAGGAGCCGGTACCACCTCGGCACCGTGCGTTCGGGTGCGCCCGAGAGGATCACCTCGTGGACGGCGCGCGCGACGTCGTCGGGGGTCCCGACCAGCCGTGCGATCCGGCTCGCCCGCAGGCTGTCCTTCGGGAAGCCCTCGGTGTGGATGAAGCCCGGGTTCAGCTCGCAGACCGTGATGCCCCGCCGGGACCAGGCCAGCCCGGTCGCCTCGCTCAGGCCGACCAGCCCGAACTTGCTGGCGGCGTACCCGGCGGGGCCCACCCCGAGCTTGCCGGCCACCGACGCCACGTTGACCACCCGGGCCGGCGCCGAGGCCTCGAGGAGGGAGGCGAAGGCGGCCATGCAGCGGATCGGGCCCGCCAGGTTGACCTCGATCGTGTGCAGGGTGTCGTCGAGGTCGTCGCGTCCGCGGAAGCTGCCGCCCGGGACCCCGGCGTTGTTGACCAGCACGTGGCAGGCACCGAGCTGTGACGCGACCCAGGCGGCCAGCCGGTCAACGGCGTCCTGATCGGTGATGTCCGCCACGTAGGGGCGGATCGCCGGGTGTGCGGCTGCCAGCTCGTGGAGCCGGTCCTCGCGTCGGGCGACGGCGACCACGGTCATGCCGAGCCGGGCCAGGCGGGCGGCGGTGGCCGCCCCGATGCCGCTCGACGCCCCGGTGACGACCGCCACCTTGCCACCTGGTTCGAAGCTCATCGCATCCTCCTGTGTCCCGCCGGCACCGAGGCGGCGATCATCCGTCGCGCTCGGCCAGCTCCCGCTCGAGCCGTGCCACCCGGGCCTGAAGTGCCGCCCGCGCCCCGGCGCCGTGGTGGGGCGGGGTCTCCGCCAGGTAGCGCCGCAGGTCATCGAGCTCCGCGCGGATCCGGGCGGGTGATCGCGGGCCCACCGGCTCGGCCGGTCGCGCCGGCGAGGTGTCAGGTGCCACGTCGGCCTCGCGTCGTGGGCGGGTGCTGATGGGGCACGCTACCGCCGCTGCGCGCGCCCCGCCCCACCCCTGGTCGCGCTGGCAGCGCTCGGTAGTGTGCGCGCCGTGAGCATGCAGCCGCTCCTGCTGACACGACCCTTCCGGCTGGTCGTGGTCACCACCCTGGCGTCCTTCCTGGCCTTCGGGGCCACCCTGCCGGTCCTGCCGCGGTTCGTGGTCGACGAGCTCGAGCGGGGCGAGATCGCGGTCGGTGCCGTCTTCGCCATCCACGCGCTGGCGGCGGTGCTGGTGCGCCCGGTGGTGGGGCGGATCGGCGACCAGTTCGGCCGCAGGGCCCTGATCGCCGGCGGTGGTGCCTTGACCGCCGTCGCCATGGTCGGCCACCTCGCCGTCGGCTCCTTCGCGTTGCTGCTCGCGCTCCGGGCGCTGGCCGGGGTCGGACAGGCCGCCGTGGTGGTCGGCACCGCGACACGGGCCCTGGACCTCGCCCCGAGCTCGCGGTACGGCGAGGCGATGAGCTACGTGATGGTGGCGGTCCAGTTGGGCTTCGGGCTCGGCCCGCTCGTCGGGGAGGGCTTGCTCGGTCGCGGCTCCTACGCCGCCGTCTGGATCGCCAGCGCCGTCGGCTGTCTGGTCGTGGTGGCGGCCGCGAGCCGGCTCCCGGTCGAGCAGCGGCGGGTCGCGATCGCCACCGGCCCGCTGCTGCACCCCGCGGCGATCGTCCCCGGGGTGATCTTCGGCATCGGGTCGCTCGGGTTCATCGGGTTCCTGGCCTTCGTGCCCCTCCACGCCGACGGCCTCGGGTTGGCCGCGGCGGCTCCGTTGTTCCTGCTGTGTTCCGGCACCATCGCCCTGGTACGCGTGGTCGGAGCGCGGCTGCCAGACCGGTTGGGTGCGGTGACCGCCGCGAGCCTGGCCCTGGTGCTGGTGATCGCCGGGCTCGGTTGGATGGGGCTGCTGCTCACCCCGACGGGGCTGTACGCCGGGGCGTTGCTGCTGGCCGTGGGCACCGCCATCTTCGCCCCCTCGATGGCGCTGGCCGCGGCGCAGGGGGTCGCTGCCGACGAGCGTGCCCGGGTCATGGCCACCTTCACGCTGTTCCTGGACCTGGCCTCCGCCGCCGGTCCCGCGGCGCTCGGGATCGCCGCCGCCAACGGCGGGTTCGGGGCCAGCTTCCTGATCGCCGGCGGCGCGGGGGTGGTGGCCCTGGTGCTCCTGCGTCGCTGGCTCGCTCCGGCGCTGGCCGGCACGGCTCGGACCGAGCGCCCACCCGATGCGGGATCCGTCGGTCCGTCCGCCCCCGTCGATCCGACCCTGGACGGTCCGAGTCCGGCCTGAACCGGAGGGAGGTGCCCATGGCGATCCTGGTCGACGCGGCCATCTGGCCCCACCGCGGGCGCCGCTTCGCGCACCTGGTGAGCGATCGCTCCGAGGCCGAGCTCCACGCCTTCGCCGTCGAGCTCGGCCTGCAGCGCCGGTGGTACCAGGGCGACCACTACGACATCCCCGCCGAGCTCCGCGCGCGGGCGATCGCGCTCGGCGCCGAGCCGGTCGGAGCGTCGGAGCTGGTCCGACGGGTGCGCGCCGCGGGTCTCAGGAGCGGCTCCCGGGTCCGGCGTCTGCCCGGCGAGCCGTTGCGGCCACCGCTGGTCGACGGAGCCTGAGGACCGCCCGGAGCGGTCCGCCGGGGCCAGGGGATCAGGTGCGGCAGCGGTCGCGGTACTCGTCGAAGCTGAACCGCTCCAGGAAGGCGTGCATCGCCTCGTAGCCGTCGCTGAACAGGTCGTACTCCTCGTCGGCGTCGAGGTCGAGGGTGCCGACGTCGGAGAGGTCGACCCGGACGGTGCGGACCTCGTCGCAGGGGTTGTCAGGGGCCAGTTGGTCGCTGGTGTCGAGCAGGGAATCGATCACCATGCGGGCCAGCTCCAGGGTCGAACCGGGGAGCTCCGCGGTGGCAGGTGCCCGCGGGAGCAGCCGGATGCCGAAGGTCGGCCACCTCGGTGGCTGGTCGTCGATCCGGTCGAGGACCCCGACGGGGAACGCGGAGGTCAGGCCGCCGTCGATCAGCAGCGCCTGGGCGCCGGTGTCACGGTTGCCGATCCGGACCGGGTCGTAGACGAAAGGGATCGACATCGACGCGCGGACGGCCCTGGCGACGCTCTGCGCATCCGGGTCCAGATCGTAACGTCCGTAGTCCCAGGGCAGGCGGACCACCCGTCGGTTCAGGATGTCGAGGCAGCGCACCACGAGGCGGTAGCGCCGCTCGATCGGCGCATCGTCCTCCACGTCGGTGACCTTCAGGTCACCGAAGGTCTCGATCCCCTGGCCCTCCAGCACCTCGGTGATCCAGGTGGCGGGGTCGGTGCCCTCCTCGGTGAACCGCCTGAGGACCCGGTTGGCCGCCCGGTTCTCCTTCAGTCGGGCGACGACGTCGGAGAGCGCGAAGCGGGTGAAGTCCAGCTCGTCGAACAGCTCCCGTAGGGTCGCGGCGCCCACCCCGGCGATCGCGAAGGAGCCGGCGATGGCCCCCGCTGAGGCCCCGGCCACCCGCATCACGTCGTAGCCGGCCTCCTCGAGCGCGGTCATGGCGCCGATGTGGGCCACCCCCCGGACGCCACCGCCGCCGAGCACCAGATCGCACCGTTGCCGCTGCTGCTCCGCCATCCTCGGACCTCCTCCACCCGTGACCCGTTGTCCGCACCCGGCGGCCGATCCAGCCTGCCGGAACCCCGTGGGAGATGCCAACCGGCCGGCCCACGAGCCGCCGGGGCAGGCTCAGCTCGGGACCACCTCGAAGCGCAGCCCCTGGTCCTGCAGCCGCGCGAGGTACGGCGCACCGAGCCCGACGGCGGGGGTCAGGACGCCGGCGGTCGCGGGGCCGTCGTCGAGCGCCAGCGACAGCGCGGCCTCGCCGAGCATCTTCGCGGTCTCGTCGTAGCCGAAGTCGCCACCGGAGACCCGGGTCATGACCTTGGTGTCGCCGCCACGGGCGAGGAAGGTCACGGAGAAGCTCGACCGGGCCCGGGTCTGCTCGTCCGGGCCCTCGCCGGGGTCCGGCAGCAACCGCTCCAGCAGCGAGCGGGTCGGCCCCACGCTGGCCATCGCTCCCGCGAGGCCGAGCGCACTCGCGCCGGCCACCACCGTCGGCAGCCGCCGGACCCGGAGGAAGTGGCCGTAGCGGAAGGCGGAGCCGTACCCGTCGAGCACCCGGGCGGAGCGCAGCACGATGACCGGGTCGATCGTCGGCATCGGCACCCCCCAGCCTCCCAGCTGCTCGATGCGGTGGAGCCGGGCGGGCAGCAGGGCGGTGGGCCGCTGCGCGCGGGGATCGGGGGTGCGGTCACGGCCCGGTCGCGGCAGGCTGCGGGTGGCGATGGCTTCCAGCGCCGAATGGAGCGTCCCACCGCTGAGGCGGGCGTTGGTGCTGACGTAGCCGCGCACCGTCAGCGGGACGTCGTCGGGGAGGTGGTCGACCGTGAAGCGCACCCCCAGGTCGTGGGGGACCGAGTCGAACCCGCAGCAGGTGACGACCTTCACGCCACGGTCGGCGGCCGCGGTGTCGTAGCGGTCCCGCAGCAGGGACACGAAGGCCGGCTCGCCGGTGATGTCGGCGTAGTGGGTGCCCTGCCGGACGCAGGCCTCCACGACCGGTTCACCGAGGCGGGCGTAGGGCCCCACGGTGGTGGCCAGCACGCGGGTCCGTCCCGCCAGCGCGTGCAGTGCCTCCCGATCGGTGACGTCCACCACCTCGATGTCGGGTGGGCGGGCCCCGGCAGCCTCGCCGAGCTCTGCTGCGATCGTTGCCAGCCGGTCGGGGTCGCGTCCCGCGATCGCCCACCGCAGGTCGCCTGCGCGGCGTGCGAGGTGGGCGGCCACGAGCTGGCCGGTGAAGCCCGTGGCACCGAGCAGGACCAGGTCGTGCTGACGGGTGTCCGGCATGGCGTGCCTCCGAGGTCGGTGGGTGGGACGGCCGGGACGGTAGAGCGTCCCGGGTCCACGCGGCTAGCGTGCCACGGCACCGAACCCGCCCGCGCGCCGGAGGCGACGACCGTGTCCACCCTGCCCAGCACGACGTCCGAGCCGGCCTTCGGGACCGTGCCGGCGCCGATGATGGTCGTCGCCGAGGCGGTGCGGGGCAGCTTCGGCCCGCCCCGGACCGAGCCCACGGGGCCGCTGTCGATCCACCCCTTCGCCCATGCGCTGCACTACGGCAGCGCCTGCTTCGAGGGGTTGAAGGCCCACCGGGGCAGCGACGACGTCGTCCGGCTGTTCCGCCCGGACCGCCACGCCGCCCGCCTCCAGCGCACCGCCGCCCTGCTCCATCTGCCCGTCCCGCCGCTGGCGCTCGTCGAGGGCATGCTGGTCGATGCCGTGGTCGCCAATCTCGCGGTGGTCCCGGCCACACCCGGGGCGCTGTACCTGCGGCCGTTGCTGCTGGGGACCGACCCGAACATCGGGGCGGCGGCGAGCCCGTCGGCCGACGCGCTGCTCGCCGTCCTCGCCTCGCCCGTCGGGGACTACTTCGCGGGCGGGGACCGGCCGTTGACCCTCAAGGTGGAGACGGAGCTACCCCGCACCACGCCGGCGTTCGGTGAAGCCAAGGCGGGGGCGAACTACGTCCTGGCGCTGGGGGTCACCCGCCAGGCGCGGGCCGAGCACGGTGCCGACCAGGTCCTGTTCGCCCCGGCCGGCGACGTGCAGGAGACCGGCGCCGCGAACTTCCTGCTGCTGGACGAGCACCGGATCGTGACCCGGCAGCTCGACAGCTCCTTCCTGCACGGGGTGACCCGCGACTCGGTGCTGACGCTGGCCCGTGACCTCGGGCTCGTGGTGGAGGAGCGCCCCGTGTCCCTCGATGAGGTGCTGCACTGGCCCGGCGAGGCGGCGCTGGCGGGGACCGCTGCGGTGCTGGCGGGGGTCGGGACGCTGGTCCACGACGGCCGGCGGACCACGCTCGGCGACGGGCAGGTCGGGCCGGTGACCCGACGGCTGCGCACCGCCCTGCTCCAGCTCCAGCGGGGAGAGGCCCCCGACCGCCACGGCTGGACCCGCCCGGTTGCCGACCTCCCCGCCACCCCCTGAGCGACGCCACCCATGGCCACGCTGCTCATCGTCCACCACACCCCGTCGCCCGCGCTGCAGGCGCTGCTGGAGGCGGTGGTCGACGGGGCGCGCAACGATGCCATCGAGGGGGTCGAGGTCCGGCTCGAGCCGGCCCTGACCTGCCCGGAGACCGCCGTGCTCGCCGCCGACGGGTACGTGCTGGGCACGCCGGCCAACCTCGGCTACATGTCCGGGGCTTTGAAGCACTTCTTCGACCGGATCTACTACCCCTGCCTGGAGGCGACCCGTCGGCGCCCCTACGGCCTGTACGTCCACGGCAACGACGACACGACCGGCGCGGTCCGGTCGGTGCGCACCGCCACCACCGGGCTTCAGTGGCGGGCGGTCGTCGAGGTCCTGGAGTCGACCGGACCGCCGGACCGCAGCGACCTCGACGCCGCCTGGGAGCTCGGTGCGACCGTCGCCGCGAGCCTGGTGGCGCCGCAGTGAGTTGCACCGAGGGTGTGGGTGGCTCCGCCGGCCCCGATGTGGCCGGTCCGGCTCACACGTCGGTGTGGAGCGCGGTCACCTCGGCGGTGAGCTCGGTGGCGGGGCCCTCCACGATCGTGTCCAGTCCACGGCGGTCGAACAGGTCGCGGACCGGCAGGCGCCAGCCGGGATCACCGGTGAGCTGGGAGAGCTGCCGGCTGGAGAAGGCGAACACCAGCCGGCCGAGCCCGGCGTTGGCGTGGGCCACGGCGCACATCGGGCAGTGCTCGCCGGAGGTGTAGACGGTGGCGCGACGTCGCTCGTCGACGTCCAGTACCCGCGACGCCCACCGGGCGAGCTTCAGCTCGGCGTGGGCGGTGACGTCCCGGTCGGCCACGACGCTGTTGCGCTCCTCGGCCAGCACCTGGCCCTCACCCGAGACCAGCAGGGCGCCGAAGGGTTGGTCGCCGTCCGCCCGAGCCTCCCGTGCGAGGTCGATGGCGTGCCGCAGCAGGGCGAGATCGCCGGGGGTCATGCTCCCCTCCCGAGGTCGTAGGTGACACCGGTCAGGTCCTGGGAGACCTGCCACAACGCGGCGGCCAACGCCGGGTCCTTGGCCCGTGCCGACCGGGCGGCGGGAGCAGGATAGCCGCGTTGCTCCCCTGGACCGTCGGGGCCCCAGTAGGAGGCACCGGGCAGGGCCGGTGCCGTCCCGGCGTACAGCTGGGGGAGCACCCCCTGGGCCGCGGGCTGGGCGAACAGCAGGTTGCTCACCCGGGTCCCCAGCCCGTAGACCAGGGCGCTCAGCCCGCCCTGCATGGTCGGACCCGTGGCCTGCAGGGGTGTGTCGGCGTACCCGGGGTGCGCCCCGACCGCAGTCAGCGGGCTCCCGGCGAGCTCGGCGAGGCGCTGCAGCTCCAGCACGTGCAGGAGGTTGGCGAGCTTGGAGTTGGCGTAGGCGGTCCAACGCTCGTAGCGGCGCCGCTCCAGGTTCAGGTCGTCGACCTTCAGCCGCGCGATCCGGTGCATGCTGGAGGAGACCACCACCACCCGTGGATCCGTCGCGGCCTCGAGCAGCGGGAGCAACCGGCCGACCAGCGCGAAGTGGCCGAGGTGGTTCACCCCCATGTGGAGCTCGAACCCGTCGACGGTCCACTGCAGGGGTGCGCCCATCACGCCGGCGTTGGCCATCACGACGTCGAGGTGGCCGTGCCGGGTCGCGAGCGTCTCGGCGGCCGTCTCGACCGTGGCCAGGTCGGTGAGGTCGAGCGGCAGGTGCTCCATCGACGCGGCGGGACAGCGGTGGTGGATCCGGTCCATCACCGCGGCCGTGCGTTCGGTGGACCGGGTGGCCAGCACGACGTGGGCGCCCCGGGTCGCCAGGGCGACGGCCGCGGCCTCACCGAGCCCCGAGGTCGCCCCGGTGATGAGCACCGTCCGACCGTGCTGGTCGGGGAGATCGTCAGCTGTCCACGGCACGCGGGAGCTCCTGTTCGGATGGTCCGCCAGGGACACGCTAGGCCGTCGCCAGCGCGCGGGAGGGGCCATCGGTCCCTGGTCGGTGGGCCGCTAGGGTGCCGGCCACCGGTCTGGGGAGGACGAGGTGCGGATGAACCCGGTGTACGCAACGGCGGTCGGTGCCAGCGTGTCCATGTTCTCGCTGCTGAGCTGGAACATCCGTGTGACCGGTGCCGAGTACCTGCCACGGGTCGGCCCGGCGGTGCTCGCCACCAACCACGTCAGCTACCTCGACTTCATCTTCGCCGGGTACGGGGCACGCCAGCAGGGTCGACGGGTGCGGTTCGTGGCGAAGGCGGAGGTCTTCGACCACAACGTCACCGGTCCGCTGATGCGCGGCATGCGCCACATCCGCGTCGACCGAGGTGGTGACACCGAGGCCACGCTGCGCGAGGTCGGCCGCGCGCTGTCCGAGGGCGACGTGGTCGGCATGTTCCCCGAGGGGACCATCTCGCGGTCCTTCGTCCCGTTGCCCGGTCGCCCCGGTGCCGCTCGCATGGCGATCGAGAACGGGGTCCCGCTGATCCCGGGTGCGGTGTGGGGCAGCCAGCGCATCTTCACCAAGGACCGGGAGTTCACCGCGGCGCGGGGGACGGCGGTCAGCATCGACTTCGGCCCGCCGGTGGCCTACACCCCCGACGAGGACCCCCTGGAGGTACACCAGCGGCTGATGGAGGCGATCGGCGAGCTCGTCGACCGTGCCCAGCGGCGCTACCCCCAGCAGCCCTCGGGACCCGAGGACCGTTGGTGGCTCCCCGCCCACCTCGGTGGTGGCGCGCCGACGCCGGAGGAGGCCGCGGCGCTGGCGCAGTCCGAGGCCGACGAGCGGCGGCGCAAGCACGGTGGCTGAGCGTGGCTGCGGGTGCTGCGTCCGGCGACGACACCGACGTCGAGGTGGTGGGTCCCCGACCGATCAGGGTCACCGACGTGGGCGACCCGCGGCTCGGTGACTACGCGGCGTTGACCGACGCGGCGCTGCGCAAGCGCTACGAGCACCAGCACGGCGTGCTGATCGCCGAGGGTCCCAACCCGGTACGGGCGCTGGTGACCTCGCCCTACCCGGTGCGCTCGTTCCTGGTGGCCGAGGAGCGGGTCGAGGCGATGGCCGCGGTGCTGGCGTCGACGCGGGCCCCGGTCTACGTCGTCACCCGAGCGCTGCTGGAGGAACTCGTCCGCTTCCGCCTGCACCAGGGCGTCCTGGCCTGCGGTGTGCGGCGAGCCGCCACCCCACCAGCGCGGCTGGTGGCGGGCTGCCGGCGGGCGCTCGTCCTGGAGGGCCTCAACGACCACGAGAACCTCGGCACGCTGTTCCGTACCGCCCGGGCCTTCCGCGTGGGTGGGGTCCTGCTCGCCCCGGGCTGCGCCGATCCGCTCTACCGGCGGTCGGTCCGGGTCTCGATGGGCCACGTCCTGCACGTGCCCTTCGCCCGGGTCGAGACGACGTCTGCCGCGCTGGACCTCCTGCACGGTGCCGGCTTCACCACGCTCGCCCTCACGCCGGACACCGCCGCCCCGCGCATCGACCGGCTGGTGCTCGAGGGTGACCGGACGGCGCTGGTGCTGGGTGCCGAGGGGCCCGGACTGAGCGCCAGCGCCCTGACCGGCACCACCACCACCGCCCGGATCGCCATGGCCGACGGGGTCGACTCGCTCAACGTCGCCGCCGCCGGCGCGATCGCCTGCCACGAGCTGGCCCGCCGCGGCTGAGAGGTGCCCGCCAGCCCGCCGCGGGTCCGGCTGCGGGTGAGGTCGCGTGGTCAGCCCTGGGCGCGCGGGTCGGGCAGGTCGGCCACGTCGACGACCCGGTGCTCGCGTCCGTGCAGGGTGAAGACCACCTCGATCGTGCGGCGTCGCAGATCGACGGTGAGCGCGGCCACCTCGCCGTGGCCGTTCCAGCGCAGCGTGAGGACGGCGTCGTCCTGACCGGACGGCTCCAGCGCCCAGGTGCCGTCGAAGGCCGGGTGGTGGTTGCGGAACCGCAGGAGCGCGAGCAGTTGCTGGACGACGTGCCGCTCGAGGTCAGCCGCCACCTCGGCCTCGGAGTAGAAGTGCCGGTTGATGTCGCGCCCGACCCCCGTTGCGTGCAGCAGGTCCACGTCGTTGTGGCCTGCCAGTAGCCCCACGTAGTAGATCTGGGGGATCCCCGGCAGGAACACCTGGACGGCGCGGGCCAGCAGGTAGGCGCCCTCGTCCCCGCCGAGGGCGTCCAGGAAGGTGCAGTTCACCTGGTACAGGTCGACGTTGGAGGCCGCCGCCCCCGTCGCGAGGCGCGAGGTCCCGTGGCTGCGCTCGTGGATGCCCTCCACGAGGTGGTCGATCTCCTCGGCGTCGAGCAGCCCCGGGCTGGTCGTCACATCGGCGGTGTCGGGACCGACGTCGATCACCCCGATGCCGTCGTGGGTGTCGAGGACCGTGACCGCGTTGTGCGGTCGGACCTCGCACCACCGCCGCAGCCGGCTGGCCGTGCCGGAGTACAGCGCGTGCAGCAGCAGCGGGGGCAGGGCGAAGTCGTAGACGAAGTCCACCCGTTCGGCGATGGCCAGCTGCCGCTTCCAGTAGCTGTGGATCTCGACCAGCACCTCGATGCCGCGGGCGCGGGCGCGGGCGGTCAGGTCGTCGATGAAGTCGAAGGTCTCCTCGGTCATGAACGAGGAGGTCCCGGGGGTCTTGATCGCGTAGCCGACGGCGTCGAGGCGCACCACCTTGATGCCGTTCTCGCCGAACCGGTCGAGGATCGAGTCGAGGTAGGCGGTCCCCGCCGCCGAGCGGACGTCGATGTCCATCTGCTCTGAGGTGAAGGTGGTCCACATCACCCGCTTGGACCGGTCGCCGAGCTGCACCGCCGTCAGCGGGAGGCCGGGTCGGGGCCGGTAGAGCTTGGCGAGCAGGGCCTCGTTGACACCGTCGGGGAACACCCGGTCCAGGGTCAGGAACAGCTCCGCGTGCTCCGAGGCCGCTCCCTTGGCGAGGAAGTCCTGGAACTGCGGCGACCGCGCGGACACGTGGTTGACGATCAGGTCCGCCATGACCGGGTGGGTGGCCGCGACCGCCTGCACGTCGCCCCAGGTGCCGAGGCGGTGGTCCACCGCCCGGTGGTCGACGGGGTCGAAGCCGGCGTCGGCCCCGTCGATGGGGTCGAAGAACGGGAGGATGTGGACGCCCCCGAAAGCACCCTCCAGGGGGCCGGTCAGGAGCGCCCTCAGTCCCTGGAGGTCGCCGGCGAGCCGATCCGCGTAGGTGATGAGCTGGGCTTGGTTCAGCACGACGGGCCGCCTGGGTCGGATCGGACGTCACAGGACGTGGTCGAGGATAGGGGCGCGTGGGGACCGGGCCGTCGCCCTAGCCTCACCCTGGCCACGGCCGGCCGGGAGGTCCACCATGCCCACGAGGTTGCGTGTCAGGTTCCACGAGCTGGACCCCTACGGCCACGTCAACCACGCCGTCTACCTCACCTACCTCGAGGTGGCACGCATCGACCACCTCGCCGCCCGGGGCATCGACCTGCTGGAGCTGGCCGGGCGGACCGGCGCCCAGCTGGTCGTGGCCGGGATCGAGGTGGACTACCTCGCCGCGGCGGCGGCGGGTGACGAGTTGACGGTCACCTGCACGCTCCACGAGCGTCGTCGCGCCTCGGCCCGGTTCGTCCAGGAGATCCACCGCGAGGCCAGCGTGCTCGTCCGCGCGCGGGTGCGGACAGCGATGATCGATCCCGCGGGACGACCGGTGGCGCTGCCCGAGGAGCTGGTCACCGCCATGGAAGCGCCGGTGGCCCGATGAGCGACCTCACCCCCCTGGACCTGGAACGGCCGGTGCGGATCGGCGTCCCACGACGCCTGGTGGCGCTGCTCGCCGCCGCGGTCATCGTCGCCGCCTGGTGGCAGGTGCTCGACGACACCGCCGGAGCGCGGGTGGTCACCGTCGCGCGTGACGGCGTCCCGGTGGACCTGCTGGTCCCACCGGACGCGGTGGACGCGCCGGGCGTGGTCGTCGCCCACGGCTTCTCCGGGTCGCGGCAGCTGATGCGCTCCACGGCCCTGGCGCTGGCCGACGCCGGGTTCGCGGTGGCCGTGCCCGACCTGTCGGGCCACGGCGCCAACCAGCGGTCGCTGCCCACCGACGGCCGCGATCGGCTCGCACGCGACGTCCTGGTGGCCGCTGACCTGCTGAACGAGACCGAGGGGGTCAGGGCGGGACCGGTCGGGCTGCTGGGCCACTCCATGGGCTCCGGTGCCGTGATGACGGCGGGGCTCGACGCGCCGGAGCGGGTCGCGGCCGTGGTGGCCGTCTCCCCGACCGACGCCGAGGTCACGCCCGTCCTCCCCGACGACCTGCTGCTGCTGGCGGGGGAGCGGGAGCCGCGCTTCGTCGGCAACGCCCGCGACCTGCTCGAGCGGGCCGGGGGACCCACCGGCGCCGACGCCGCGACCCCGCGACGCGAGCTCGCGGTGATCGGTGGGGTGGAGCACGTCAGCATCCTGTTCAGCCCCGAGATGTACGACCGGTCGATCGCATGGTTCGCCGCCAGCTTCGAGGTCGACGCCGACCCGGCCGGCCGCGGCGTGCCGCCGATCGGATGGTGGGCCCTGCACCTGCTGGCCGTGGTGGTGCTGTGGCGTTCGGTGGCCCCGGTGCTGGTCGACCCGTTGGTCGCACGGAGGGCCACGGGTCGGGGTGTGCTCGGGGCGGCTCTCGGTGCGCTCGCCGCGACCGTCGTCCTGACCGTGGCGGGGGCGGCGGTCGAACTGGCCGGGTTGGGTGGGATGCTGGTCGCGCCCGTCCTGGCCGTGTGGCTGCTGCTCGCGGGCGGGGTGTGGTTGTGGTTCGGGCCCCGCCCACCGGTCCCCGGTGGTCGCGACCTCGGATGGGCGGCGCTGCTGGTCCTGGTGCTCGCGGCAGCCCTCCCGGCGCTCGGATCGCGGGTCTGGCTCCCGGCCCTGCCGAGCGGGAGCCGCGCCGTGCTGCTGGTGGCCTTCGTGGTGCTGGTGCTGCCCTGGTCCGTGGCCCTGGCCACCACGTTGCAGGGACCCCGGGGCTGGCGGGCGGTGGCGTGGTGGGCACTGCTGGCGCTCGTGACCACCGCAGGGTTCGCCCTGGCCGCGAGCGTGGTCCCCGGGCTGGGCTTCCTGGTGCTGCTGCTGCCGTTGATCCCGGTCCTGCTGACGGTGGCGGTCGCGGTGTGGCTCCCGGTCCAGCGGCCGTGGGCGGCGGGCACCGCCACGGCGGTGCTCCTCGGATGGATGCTGGCCATCCTGTTCCCGCTGGCCTGAGACTCACGGCTACCGTGCCCCGCCAGCGACGGCGAGGGGTGGCGGTGGAGGTCGAGGGCGCGAGCGTCGTGGTCACCGGCGGCGCCAGTGGGATCGGAGCCGCCATCGCCAAGGCGTTGGTGGCTGCGGGCGCGCGGGGCGTGCTCGTGGCCGACCTCGACGGCGGCGGCGCGACGGCGGTGGCCGAGGAGTTGGCGGTCGCGGGGACGCCGGCCATCGCCCACAGCGTGGACGTGGCCGACCCGGAGGCGGTGACCGCCATGGTCGCCACGGCTGAGAGCGCCTTCGACGGGTTGGACATCGTGGTGTCGAACGCCGGCATCGGCACGGGCGAGGGCGTGGATGCTCCGCTCGAGCAGTGGCAGCGCAGCTACGAGGTCAACGTGCTGGCCCACGTGCACGCCGCGCGGGCGGCACTGCCGGGCATGCTGGACCGGGGCTCGGGTGCCTTCGTCCACACCTGCTCGGCTGCGGGCCTGCTCACCATGATCGGTGACGCCCCCTACACGGTCACCAAGCACGCCGCCGTGGCCTTCGCCGAGTGGCTGGCCATCACCTACGGCGGTCGTGGGATCCAGGTCGCCGCCCTGTGCCCCCAGGGCGTCGAGACTGCGCTGCTCCGCGAGGCCGATCAGGGGATCGCCGGGCGCGCGGTCCGGGCGGCCGGTCCGGTCCTGACCCCCGGGGAGGTGGCCGAAGACGTCGTCGCCGCGCTCGGTGACGGTCGTTTCCTGGTCCTGCCGCACCCCGAGGTGGCTGAGCACCTCAAGGGCAAGGCGACCGCTCCGGACCGATGGATCGCCGCGCTGCAGCGGGTCGCCGACGCGCTGCGGGGCTGACCAGCGCGCTCCACCTCGCCGAGGGGCGAGCATGACGGGAACCGACGACGGCCTGAGGTGAGAACCAGCGGTCATCCGCTGGTTCTCGCCACCATGCGTCGTCGTCGCTACCGGACGAACACCCTGCCGTCTCGCTGGACGACCGTGCCTCGGCCGAGCGGCAGGAAGCGCGTCAACAGCTTGAAGCCGGCACCCAGCCCGGGGATCTTCGCGAAGATGCCCTGCGGGCCTCGCGTCATCCTGCCGCTGGCGACGTCGTAGCTGGCGCCATGCCACGGACACACGAGGCACCCGTCGCGGTCGATCGACCCATCGGCCAGATCGGCACCGAGGTGGCGGCACCGGCGGGTCACCGCGAACAGTTCGTCCTGCGAGTTGCCCACCGCGTACCGATCGGCACCGTGGACCGTCCCCGGTAGCAGCTCGGCTGCGGGTCCGACCTCGATCTCACGTGCCATGTTGCGTCCTGTTCCTCGCGGAGTGCCACGGTAACCCCGACGGCGGCGCCTGGTCTCAGCGTCGGAGGTGTTCGACCGG
>Ga0207421_10002225_pt1 | contig 24283 bp, 15 predicted proteins | sample SodLakKL_010_SED_4_FD_187542 | JGI IMG/M metagenome (GOLD analysis project Ga0207421, IMG submission 187542) | Alkaline sediment microbial communities from Lake Tanatar, Kulunda Steppe, Russia - 8KL_010_SED (SPAdes) (version 2) | ecosystem: Environmental > Aquatic > Non-marine Saline and... | reverse complement strand
AAGCAGCGGTTTATCCTTTTGGCCCTGAATAATTGGGGTAAAGAGTATGAGCGAGTAAACCTGGGTGGACTTACCTGCGACAGCCAGGACTACTATAACGCAGAAACTCATGCCAATGCCGTATTCCTTCCCAAAATTGATGAGGCAGACACCCAGTACATCGGGATGTTTCATACCGGGGCCTACCAGGAAACCCTGGGAGGATTTGGCGGCCTTCAGCATTGTCTCATACCTGCTCCCAAATTGGTCATCATCGACAAAGACGATGAGGGTGAATACCATACCAAACTGTTTGCCAAGGAGCAAAGCTATAAGTCCATGTTGAAAACTTTGGGCTTTTAACCTGCCTTTTTAGTATTTTTGTTATATTTCTCAGCAAAGGAGCCTGCATACATGCCAGCTAAATCCAATCAGCATAAGAAAAACACCTTTAAGCAGCAAGGGAAGGACACGGGCAATGACCTTGAGGGCCGCGAAATCACCTTATCATCCCTGAATGCATTTGTAAGGAGCCAACGCCTGAAAAAGACCCTGGGCTTGTTTTTCCTGCTCTTTTCCATCTTTTTATTGCTGGCATTTATTTCTTACCTTTTTACCTGGACACAAGACGATCTATGGCTTGATGGCAAAACCCTTAATTGGGGGTTTCTGACGGATGACACACTGGAGGTAAGCAATATGATGGGCAGGGTCGGTGCTGTGTTGGCCCACCTCTTTGTTAAAAAATGGTTTGGGGTGGCATCCTTCCTGGTTCCCTTTATCTTTTTTCTGGCCGGAGTCAGGATGCTTACCGGCTACCGCCTTCTTCCCCTGAGGAAAAACACCTGGTATGCTATCTTTTTCTTGTTGTGGGTATCCACCTTTCTGGGCTTTGTGATCCCGGATGACCATTTGCTGATTCTCGGCGGGGGGTTCGGTTATGAGGCATCCCGGTTTTTGGGCGGCTTGCTGGGTGTGACAGGCACGGCATTGTTGTTATTCTTCGCGATGACCGCAGCTGTCATCATCCGTTTTGACCCCAACTTCCATGCAATCGGGATATTTTTTGGCGGACGGTATCAGGGATCGCCACAAGAAACGGCACAGGCTGAAGATACCGGGACAAATACATGGGCTTCCGGTGCTGAGCATGAAGAAATCCAAACGGATGGCTCTGCCGGCGGAGAGCCGCCCGCCCCGGAAGTGGAGCTGGAAAGCAACATAGTGACAGCGGAAGCTGATCAGGTGGAACAACAGGAGGCAGGCACCACCTTGGAGCTTGATGCCGACCTGGAAGAAAAAGAAAAAAAACCTTCGGGTGAAGGTCCCGATTGGGAAATAGAAGTGGCCAGCGACAAGGTCACAGGCAGCGACTATCGTGAGCTGGATGACCCCTATGGCAAAGGGAACGATGAGGAGTCAAAGATTGCAGAGCTTGGAGAATATGATCCTACGCTTGATCTGCCGCGATTTAAACTGCCCTCCCTGCAATTATTGGATGACCGGGGCAGCGGAACCATTCATGTGAATAAACAGGAGCTCGAAGAGAATAAAAACCGCATCATCGAGACCCTGAAGAACTATTCCATTGAAATAGACAAGATCAAGGCCACCGTTGGCCCGACGGTTACGCTCTATGAAATCATTCCTGCCCCGGGCATACGCATATCCAAAATCAAGAACCTGGAAAACGACATTGCCCTTAGCCTGGCTGCGTTGGGTATACGCATCATTGCCCCCATTCCCGGCAAGGGAACCATTGGAATTGAAGTGCCTAACAGCCAGCCGGAGATCGTGTCGATGAAGAGCATCCTGGCCAGCGAGCGGTTTCAAAACTCCGGCTTCGACCTGCCTATTGGCCTTGGTAAGACCATTGCCAATGAGACTTTCATTGCCGACCTCGCCAGGATGCCCCACCTCCTGATGGCTGGTGCCACAGGGCAAGGCAAGTCCGTGGGGTTAAACGCCATCCTCACCTCCATCCTCTATAAAAAGCATCCCGCCTATGTCAAGTTTGTGCTTGTAGACCCAAAAAAGGTTGAACTCAACCTGTTCAGCAAGATTGAAAGGCATTACCTGGCCAAGCTACCGGATGCAGAAGAAGCCATCGTGACGGAAACACGCGAGGTGATCCGCACCATCAACAGTCTTTGTGTGGAGATGGACAACCGTTATGACTTGCTCAAGGACGCCCAGGCACGCAACGTCAAGGAATACAACAACAAGTTCATTCAGCGTAGGCTAAACCCCAACATGGGGCACCGGTTTTTGCCCTATATTATTCTTTTCATTGATGAGTTTGCCGATCTGATCATGACGGCGGGCAAAGAGATCGAGCTGCCCATCGCCAGGCTGGCGCAATTGGCCAGGGCAGTGGGCATCCACCTGGTCATCGCCACGCAAAGGCCATCCGTGAACATCATCACCGGCACCATCAAGGCAAACTTTCCCGCACGCATTGCCTTCCGGGTAACGGCAAAAGTAGACTCACGCACCATCCTCGACAGCGGTGGTGCTGATCAGCTGATCGGACGCGGAGATATGTTGCTGAGCACCGGCAGCGACCTGCTCAGGCTTCAGTGTGCCTTTATCGATACACCCGAAATCGAAAGGCTGACAGAATTCATCGGCTCGCAACGTGCTTATCCGGATGCTTTTTATTTGCCTGAGTACACTGAAGAAGACGTTTCGGCATCTGACGCGATGGATCCGACGGAACGGGATGACTTCTTTGAAGATGCTGCCAGGCTGGTGGTTAGCACACAGCAAGGCTCCACCTCCCTTATCCAGCGAAAGCTGAAACTTGGCTACAACAGGGCTGGCAGGATTATTGACCAGCTTGAATCAGCAGGCATCGTAGGGCCTTTTGAGGGGAGCAAGGCCCGTGAAGTCAAAATAAAAGATGAAGCCAGTTTGGAACAGATTTTGCGCCAAGACAATATGTGAAGCAGATGAACTGCATAATAACCCAACCAGCACAAAACACCACACGATATGCCTTTATCCCGAATCCATCTCCTCCCACTTGTATTAATGTTCTCATCCGGCGTCCTTCTGGCGCAACCGAGTTACTATGAAGAGAAGGCAGATGACATCCTCGCTGAAGCCAGTGAAGCCCTGATGGCACATGATGCCGTCAGGATGAGCTTTTCCTACACCATGCAAAACGAGGAACGTGATCATTACGATCATGCAGAAGGCTTTATCCTGACCAGTGGCGACAAGTTTTACCTCAGGCAGGGCATGCATCATATGATTTCCGATGGCACAACAGCATGGACCTTCCTGGAAGAAGTCAACGAGGTGCATATCAGTTACGCTGAAGATACAGAAGAAGCCCTGAGTCCGGTATCGGTCCTGGATAACTTTCATGAAGACTTTCGTGCGCGCTGGATAAGGCTGGAACCCCAGGATGATGAAGATATCCATGTCATAGATCTTGTCCCCCATCAACCGCAGACCTTCTACAAGTTCAGGGTAGCCATCGGTGACCAAAGCAACGACATCGTGTTTATGGAAGCGCATGACCGCCAGGGTGGCATCTATCGTTATGATATAGAAGCCATCGAGACCGACCCCGAAATCAGTGATCAAACGTTTACTTTTCATCCCGAAGACCATCCGGACATTGAAGTGGTTGACTTAAGATAAGGATCAGTCCTCCGCAGCAAGGTCAATGCCAACGGGACGGGTGACATTCACCCAGCGATAGTTTTTGATGCGGTAAATCGCAGTATGCCTGTTTTCCCAGCCATGCTCCTTCCCTGCAACCTGCACAAAATCAAAAGGACTGGCATAACCCATTTGGTTCAGCCGCGGCAAACATCTTGCAAACTCCTTTCCATAAGCCTCCAGTGCGGTGAAAAAGAAATAGGCGGTTTGCACCCCATGAAAAGCATCTTGGTCGGGTTCAGTCAGGAACAGCTCACGATATCTGCGCACAAAATCAGCAATGTGCGGATCCTGATAGTCATGGAAGGCATCATTAAAGAAATGTACGTTCAGGTCCTGCAGATAATCGATCTCGATGCTGACATAGTCTTCCCATTCAGGTATTCCAAAGATGCTCATGTGGTAGTTCCGCCTGTTTTCATGCAATTGACGCAGGTAATTTGACACAAAGGGCTCACCACCTATCAGGGTGATCAGCACGTTTTTCTTGTCGTGCCGCATGGCTTTCAGGACCCCTTCCATCCCTTCATCCCTAAAGATGACCTCAGTCACATTTTCGGGCCGTGGCACCCTCCGCACCTCTTCCAGGTTAAACAGGTCTGGCGACAACCATTGCACCGCACCGGTATCAGGAATGACCAGGGCGCGCGTTCTTCTGTTGCCCACAAGGGTGCCTTCCAGATAGTAGCCATCTACCCTTGCGAGGTTAAGGCTGTCGTGCACATGGTTGACCATGGCGATGTTGGTAAGCAGGGAGTCCCTGAAGTTGTTGATCACTTGGGCAGCACCAGGCTGATTATCGTGTACCAGGATAATATTCTGCCTGGGAAAGTGTTGTGAGATGTATTCTCCCACACCTGCCAACATGGTCTCCAGTGATGGCCGAACCTTGAACAGATGCGCGTTATCCTGGAGCTGATGCATGTCAGGCAACATAGGAGACACCACAGGAATATCCAGCTTTTGTGCATAGTCGGCAACATGCCTTAGCGGGCGCTCATGGAAAGGGCCTATGATCATATCCATATGTTTGAGCGTATCAGCAGCGGTAAGCGCTTTCACCTTTTCCACATTGCTGCAGCCGTCAAAAACATGCAGGCGGATATCACTCCCCGCATGCCGGATCGAATCCAGGGCCACAAGCACACCATGGTAAAAAGAGATAAAACTGAAAGAGGGATGATTTAGTGTGACGTCCTGCGTAGAAAGTTGGTCTATGACCCGGTGCAGATCATGGGGCTCAGGATCTGCCTCTCCATCAACCAACCTGGTAAGCGTGTCAATACCTGCTAATTGCTCTTCAGGGAGATCCAGATTTTCAAGGTATAGCGGAAGGATAAGCGCGATGTCATAATGATCCTGGTGCACTGGCTGCAAACAGTAGGCATCGGTTTCGGGCATCACCTCACGCTCCGGAGCAGGAAGAAAGATGAAACGCTCCGCAGGCTTTTCGGGTTCCACCGTTTCTGCCACTTCAGTATCCAATGGCACCCTGATCTGATCCCCTGCCCGCAGATGATCTTCCACATCAGGGTTCATCGCCTGCAACTCCCCAACGCCAAGACCAAAATCCTGAGAGATCCCATACCAGGTTTCTCCTGAAGAAACAGTATACAGACGGAAATCTTTGGTGTCCGGGTCACTTTCTTTTAATGGGATTCTCAGCACATGACCTACCCGAAGCATCTCCCTGGCTTGCGGATTATAAAAAAGAATGGTTTCCTGGCTCACCCCATATTCCCTTGCAAGGCCAAAAAGGGTTTCATGGCGCTGCACCTCATGTTCAACAAATCGCCCATCAGGCATGGGCGCCACCTCGTCAAGCCGGATCTTATCTACCGGAGGAATGGCATCAAGGTCATCAGCAACCGGAATGCGGATCACCTGGTCGTAACGCAAGCCTTCACGAATATCCGGGTTTTCTTCGATAATATCTTCCTGCTCAACACCATAGGCACGTGCAATGGAGTAAAGGGTTTGCCCTTGCAGCACGGCATGGAAGTAATAGGCCTCACCATCTATGTATTGTGGCGTTCTGGAGCGATTGGTGATCTCTACCCCCTGCCGTTGGTTTTCTTCCTCCCTGGGATCCTCCTCATGAGCCATCAGTAAAACATGCAAGCCCATAAAACCCAATAAGCATATTCCCGCAAAGAATTTCCGCATAACAATCGTGCTTTTCCTATTATAATAATACGCCTGATTCGAGAAAAAATTTTAATGTCAGGGTACTGCATCATTCATTACCGGCATAAACTAATGTCACGAGCGTTGAATACACAAAAGTCATAACCCAGGCACCCTGACTGCACAAATACTACCTGGTGGCGACCTGGGCTATACAAAGACCGTGCGGCTATTCCCACTCTATGGTCGCTGGAGGCTTGGAGCTGATGTCATACACCACGCGATTGATCCCTTTGACATTGTTGATAATGTCATTACTCATCCTTCCAAGCAGCTCATAGGGTAAATGTATCCAGTCAGCCGTCATCCCATCGGTAGATTCAACCGCCCTTAGCACCACAGCGTTTTCGTAGGTTCGTTCGTCGCCCATTACGCCTACAGACTGCACCGGCAACAGGATGGCCGCCGCTTGCCACGTTTTATCATACCACCCCGAAGATTTCAATGCCTTAATAAAATAATGGTCTACCTCCTGCAGGGCCCTTACCTTATCAGCGCTCACCTCACCGAGGATGCGAATGGCAAGTCCCGGACCAGGGAAGGGGTGTCGTTCAAGAATCCCTGAGGAAATCCCCAAGCTGCGGCCCACCCGCCTTACCTCGTCCTTAAAAAGCGAATTCAGGGGCTCAATGACCTTGAGGTTCATCTTTTCAGGCAAACCACCTACGTTGTGGTGCGATTTAATGGTGGCAGACGGGCCTTTGACCGAAATGGATTCAATGACGTCCGGATAGATGGTTCCCTGGGCAAGCCAGTGCACATCTCTGATCTTCCTGGCTTCCCGCTCAAAAACCTCAATAAACACGCGACCAATGGCTTTTCGCTTCAACTCCGGGTCGCGCAGCCCCTTCAGTGCATCAAGGAAATGACTGGCAGCCCGCACCCCACGGACGTTAAGCCCCATGTCCCTGTAAGACAGCAGCACCTCTTCAAACTCGTTTTTGCGCAGCAAGCCATTGTCCACAAAGATGCAATGCAATTGTTCACCGATGGCCTTGTGCAGCAATGTGGCAGCCACACTGGAATCGACACCTCCGCTAAGCCCGAGCACGACCTTGTCTGATCCAAGCTTATCGCGCAAAGCCGCAACTGTTTGGTCCACAAAGGAAGCCGGTGTCCAGTCCTGCGAGCAGCCGCAAATGTCGACCACGAAGTTTCTTAACAGTTGCTGCCCTTGCAATGAATGATAAACTTCAGGGTGAAACTGCAGGCCGAATATCATCTCTCCCTGATCCCTGAATGCGGCCACACCGATGTCATTGGTCCTTGCAACGAGTTGAAATCCATCCGGAAGCCGGGTAATGGTGTCGGCGTGTGACATCCATACCTGAGACTGTTCCTGAATATCCTGGAACAAAATCTCACCAGAAGCTATGTATGAAATATTTGCACGCCCGTATTCCCTGGTGGATGAGGCCATGACCTCACCTCCCCTGTCGATGGTGATCATCTGGGCGCCATAACAAACACCCAGCACGGGAACCTTGTCCATGCACCAGTCGAGCTCAGCCCGGGGCGCACCATCATCAAGCACACTGAAGGGACTGCCTGATAAAATGACACCTTTGATATGGGTCAGTTTTTCAGGCTGATAGTGATATGGCTGAATTTCGCAATAGACATTTAACTCCCTCAGCTTCCTGGCTATCAACTGTGTGTACTGGGAACCGAAATCGAGGATCAAAATCATTTCTTGCATATGGCAAAGATAAGGATATCCTGTTTTTACCTGACAAACAGCCGGAAAAAGATGCAAAGTTTTTGCCGATTATGTACCTTTGCGCATGGCCAGTGCACCGTCCCTCCAACCAGAGCTGAAGGGCCTCAAAACCCCATTGGAAAAACATCAACACCCTGGACAATTATCATCCTACGGTGCCAGGGGCCTGAAAAAAAAGCCAGAAACAAGATCACCCCGAATGATTAAAAACCTGCAAGATGTCCATAGCTGAAAACCTAGCCACATTGCGGAAAGAGATACCCGAGCATGTCACCCTGGTGGCAGTATCGAAGACAAGAACCACAGCCGAGATCCTGGAAGCTTATGACGCCGGACAACGTCATTTTGGTGAAAGCAAGGCCCAGGAGCTGACACCCAAGGCTGAAGAGCTTCCCAGGGACATTCAATGGCACATGGTGGGGCACCTGCAATCCAATAAGGTAAAATACATTGCACCTTTTGTCTCCCTGATTCATTCTGTCGATAAGATGAAGCTGCTCAAGGTGATCAACAAGGAGGGACAGAAAAATGAACGGGTCATTCCCGTCCTCCTGCAGCTGCACATTGCAGAAGAAAGCACCAAGTTTGGTATGAGCTTCGAAGAAGTTTGCGCGCTGCTGGAGAGTGACATCTACCACCAAATGGATGCGATTGAGGTGCAAGGACTCATGGGGATGGCTACATTTACAGATGATACTGATCAAGTCAGGAAGGAGTTCAGGCAGTTGAAGGCATATTTTAACACTGTCCGGGACACTTATTTCAAAGGCCGTGAAGCTTTTTGCACACTTTCGATGGGCATGACCAACGACTACCGGCACGGCATTGACGAGGGCAGCAACATGGTTCGCATAGGCACTGCCATATTTGGTGCCAGGAAATGAACAATTGGTCGCATTATAGAGTTGTTCTCCTATTGAATTATGCAAACAGTTTTATCATGCGGCTATATTTTTACATTTTACTGGCAGGCACCCTGTTGCTGGGATCAGGCATTCCAGTTACATTTGGGAACCCAGGCGATGCCGACGGCCCCCTGGAGTTAAGCCTTGAGGAAGCCCGTCAGTATGCTGTTGACCACAGTTACAGCATGCGTAAGGCCAGGGCTGACCTGAAAATAGCCGAACGGCAAATATGGGAGACCACGGCCGCAGGACTGCCCCAGGTCAATGCTTCCGTAGGGTATAATTACTACCTGGACATCCCCACATCCCTTGTGCCCGCAGAATTCTTCGGAGGTGAGCCGGGGGAGTTTGCCGAAATACAGTTTGGTACGGAACAAAATGTGACGGCCACAGCCTCTGTGGAACAACTGATCTTTGATGGTCAATACATTGTGGGCCTGAGGGCTTCACGCATATTCCGCGACCTTGCCAGTCAGACTCTGCAGCGTTCAGAAGCGGAAGTCAAACAAGCTGTTACGGAGACTTATTTGCTTGCCTTGCTTGCCCGGGAAAACCTCAGGGTGGTATCAGAGAATCTCCAGCATATGGAGCAACAGCTGCATGAGACCCGGGAGTTGCTGAGAGAGGGGTTTACTGATCCCATCAACGTGGATCAGCTCCAGCTCACGGTGTCAAACATTGAAAATCGGATAACTGCGCTTGAACGTCAGGCTGAGGTGACAAGCAACCTCCTGAAGTTTCAGCTTGGCATGGATATGGACCATGAGCTTGTGCTGATCGACAAGCTGGAAGAACTCCATGGCGTATTGCTCGCCGACCTTTCCCTTGTCTCGGACTTCACGCCTCGGCACCACATCGACTACCGGATTACCCGGTCGCAGGAAAGCATGAGCCTGATGACCCTCAGGCGGGAACAATCAGCCTACCTTCCCAGTCTCTCGGCTTCCTTTACCCGCCAGGAAATGGCGATGCGTGATGAATTCAACTTTTTCGACGGCGACCAGTCCTGGTTTCCCAGCACCTATTTTGGTATAAACCTCACCATACCGGTTTTCTCGAGTGGAATGCGCGCTTCCCGGGTGCAGCAGGCCCGGCTGGAGTTGGAAAAATCGCGCACTGAAAGGGAAGAAGTATACCAATTCCTTGATTTGCAAATGCAGGAAGCAGTGGCCGATTACCACACCGCCAGGGAGCAATATGCCAACGAGCAGGATAACCTGGAGCTTGCCACACGCATTTTTGACCGCACCACCACCATGTTTCGTGAAGGCATGGCTACCAGCCTGGAGCTGACACAAGCAAATGACCAGATGGTCACCACAAGGGCAAATTATTACCAGGCACTCTTTGAACTACTCAATGCAGAAAACAGCATGCTTAGGGCGCTTGGACAATAGATGACATGCATGGGCTTTACGGCTTTCTTTCACCGCAAGTAAAGGCAGCCGGTAAACCAAGTGACAATGAAAACACACCAAGCTTATAAAAAATGATTCATACAATACATCCACACGCAAGACAGATGATCCACAAGGCAAGACTTGCCATGATTTGGCTTGCTGGTGCCGGCTTGCTTTTCGCCTTGCCTTCGTGCAATGGCCACAGTGATGACCAGCCAGACAAAGACGACGAACAGGTACGTAGCAAAATCGAAGAATATGCTGGAGAAATAAGCCGGTTGACACAGGAAAAGCATGCCTTGCAGCAGACCCTCAGAGATCGCGGAGAATATACCGGAAGAAATGACCTGGTGCCCGTGATGGTTTCGGAGCTTGCCCCTGCAGACTTTGTGGAATACATCCGCGTAAGCGGCACGGTCGAAGCAGTGAAAACAGCCACCATCAGTCCCGAAACCAGTGGACACATCCGCAGGATTTACGCCGAAAAGGGAGAGGCCGTGGAGCGCGGACAGGTCCTTGCGCGCCTGTCTACCGACGTGGTGCAGGGTAACATCGAGGAGGTAAAGACCAGCCTGGAGCTGGCTGAAACAGTATATCAAAGGCAAAAACGGCTTTGGGACCAACAAATCGGCAGTGAAATGCAGTACCTGGAAGCCAAAAACCAGGTGGAGCGCCTCCTGAAGAACCTGGAAACCCTTCAGTCGCAGCTTGACATGGCTGTCCTTAAGGCCCCTTTTGATGGTTTCGTGGACGAGCACTTCATCAAGGAAGGCGAGCTGGCTTCTCCTGGCACACCGGTGATGCAGGTCGTCAACCTCGATGAATTGTATGTCAATGCTGATGTTTCCGAATCGTACCTTCCTTACGTGACCGAAGGACGTGAAGTCATTCTGCGCTTCCCTGCCTGGCCGGAAACCCAGATCAAAACGCCTGTGCATCGTGTTGGGCACGTGATCAACCCGGAAAACCGGTCCTTTCGCATGCAACTGCGCATTCCCAATGATGATGGTCGCTACAAACCCAATATGATGGCCAGAATCAGCGTGCAGGCAGCTGTCATCCAGGATGCCATGGTCGTCCCATCGATGCTGATCGGCTTTGACACCCAGGGACATTATGTATATGTAGCAGAAGAAGGGCCGCAAGGTATACCACTGGCCCGAAAAGCCTATATTGAACGAGGACGGGATGGAGAAGGCAAAACCCAGGTGAAAGAGGGTCTCACTGAAGGAGATTTGCTCATTGTACAGGGGCATCGCCAGGTAGCCAGCGGAGAAGGCGTGCATATCAGGTCATATGAATAACCACTGGGAAATTATCCCATAATAAAAAACCTCCGTATCAAAGAATGGACGCATAATTGGAATGATTACCCAATGGAGGTTTGGTTTCGCCGAGCTCGCACATGCTCGATTCATCTGACCTATTTAATCAAATTATTAACATATTAATATGATGAGTGAGCCAAGAGAAGAACGGGCAATTCGTGAGTTTAAGCCAGCCACTATTGCGCTGAAAAACAAAAACACCATATTCCTGCTTACCTTCCTGATTGCTGTCTTTGGTATTTTTTCCTATAGAAGTCTTCCCAAGGAGCTTTTCCCTGAGGTAGAGATACCTACTGTCCTGGTGCAGACCCTGTACCCTGGCAACCCGCCTGCAGACATGGAAAACCTGGTGACCAGGCCGCTCGAAAATGAAATCCATACCATCACGGGCATCCGGGAATTGCGCTCCACCTCTTCGCAGGACAATTCGGATATTTTCGTGGAGTTTGAAACCGGGGTGGACATCCAGGAAGCCCTCCAGGACGTAAAGGATGCCGTAGACCGGGTAAAGCCAGATCTCCCAGGCGACCTGCCCTCCGACCCTATGGTGATCGACATTGACTTTTCAGAGTTTCCCATTCTCAACCTTAATCTGAGCGGCAAATTCAGTATGCACGAGCTGAAACGTTTTGCCGACTTCCTGGAAGAAGAAATTGAAGATGTGCCAGAAGTATCGAGGGTAGAAATTACTGGCATTGAAGAGCGCGAGATCCAGATTAATGCGGATCCACACAAGATGGAACTCTACCAGGTCAGCTTTGATGACCTGGAAAATGCCATCGCATCAGAAAACGTGTCGATGGCTGGTGGTGCACTGCGTTTCGATGATGGCACCCGCTGGGCCGTGCGTACCATTGGCGAGTTTTCCGATGTCAGACAGATTGAAGACATCATCGTCAAGCATGAAAACCAGCAAATCGTTTACTTGCGTGACCTGGCTGAGGTACAAGACACCTATGCAGACCCGACCAGTTACGCACGACTGGACGATCAGCCAGTGGTCAGTTTGCAGGTGATCAAAAATTCAGGTGACAACCTGCTGTCTGCCACCGAAAACATCAACAGGGTGCTTGCCCAGGCCAGACAAAACAGCGACATCCCCGATGACCTGCACATCACCATCACCAACGACCAAAGTGAGGAAATACGCATACAGCTTTCCAACCTGGAAAACAGTGTGATCATGGCCGTGATCCTGGTTGTCCTCGTCCTCTACCTTTTCCTGGGTTTAAAAAACGCACTCTTCGTGGGCATTGCCATCCCCCTCTCGATGCTGATGTCTTTCATGATCTTCGGCCTGGTTAGCCTGCAGATCAACATGATTGTACTTTTTTCACTGATCCTGGCGCTGGGTTTGCTGGTCGACAACTCCATTGTGGCGGTGGATAACATCTTTCGCTTCGTGGAGCGCGACTATTCCATCCTGGAGGCCGCCAAGAGAGCGATTGGGGAAATTGCCACACCCATCATCACCTCCACTGCGACGACGCTTTCGGCATTCCTCCCATTGGCATTCTGGACGGGCATCACGGGAGAATTCATGAAATACCTGCCCCTCACGCTGATCATCGTACTTACCTCCTCCCTTTTCGTGGCCCTTGTCATCATTCCGGTCTTTTCCTATACCTTTTTTAAAAATGACAAAGACACGGCAAGGAAACAGGATGCATCAGAAGCAATGAGCCCGGCAGCTTCCGGCAGCAAATTGCGCCGAAACTTGCTGATTGTCGCACTGCTGATCCTGCCAGGCATCATCTTTCATGTTGCAGGAAGTACCTTATGGGGCAACCTTTTTGTGTTGGCAGCCCTGCTTTTTGCCCTGGGCCATTTTGCACTCAACCGCCTGGCCAAATGGTTTCAGCACACGCTGCTGCCATTCCTGGAAAAGCTATACAGGAACACGCTGACACATGCCCTCCGGGGGCGTAACCCCTATGCGTACGTCTCTGGCACGCTGCTGGTACTTGTCCTGGCCATCATCACCTTCGGGCTGCGCAGCCCCAACGTCCTGTTTTTCCCTGACAACGAACCACAGTTCATCAACATCCTGATGGAGCTTCCCGTTGGTACCGACATTGACGAAACGGACCGGCGCGTGGCGGAAGTCGAAACAGATGTGGAAGAGCTCATTGCCCCCTACCGGCATATTGTCAAGTCGGTCATGACCATCGTCGGACGTGGCGCGATTGGTGAGATGGATATGAATGCAGGTGAAACACCCAACCGGGGGCTGATCACCGTGACCTTTGAGCAGTTTGACATGCGCGGGGGCATCAATACCAACGACATTATGGCCAAACTGAGCGAAAACCTTACCGGCAAGTATCCTGGCATCGACTTCATGATTGAAAAGAACATGGCCGGCCCCCCTTCGGGACCTCCGATCAACCTGGAAGTCAGCGGACCTGACCTGGAAAGACTGATGGCTCTGGGCGATACCATCAAAAATCAGATCAGCAGGGCCGGCATACAAGGCATCGAAGGGCTCAACACCGACCTTGACAGCAACAACCCGGAGATCCTGGTGCACATCGACAGGGAAGCAGCCAGGCGTTTTGGCCTGTCCACTTTCTCCATTGCCAACACCATCAGGACGGCACTTTTTGGTCTGGAGGTATCCACCTTCAAGGTTGGCGAAGAGGAATACCCGATTCAACTGCGCTTGCAGGAGGAATACCGGCACAACCTTTCCGCTTTGATCAATCAGCGCATCACTTTCCGCAGCCAAAGCACCGGCCAGATTATGCAGGTGCCAATCTCTGCCGTGGCCAATGTGGAGTACAGCAAAACCTATGGCGCAATCAACCGCATCGACCGCGACCGTGTGATCACGCTGAGCTCCAATGTGCTGCCCGGATACAACGCCAACCGCATCAACCAGCAAATCATGCAGCTGATGGAGGAGATGGATCTGCCCAACGGGTATGATTATGCCTTTACCGGGGAACAGCAAGAACAGGAAGAATCGATGGACTTTCTGATCAGGGCCCTGCTAATCGCTGTATCCCTGATCGCACTGATCCTCGTTACCCAGTTCAACTCGGTATTCAAGCCCTTCATCATCATTGGCAGCGTCGTCTTCAGCACTGCAGGCGTCTTCCTGGGACTGGCGATCTTCAACATGGACTTCATCATCATCATGATGGGAGTAGGCATCGTCAGCCTGGCTGGCGTGGTCGTCAACAACGCCATCGTGTTGATCGACTATACTGATTACCTCCACAAGCGAAAGCACGTGGAGCTGGGCTCGGATGCGGATAGCCTGCTGGAACCGGATATCAGCCTTGCCCTCATCGAACAGGCAGGCAAAACACGCTTCCGGCCTGTGATTCTCACAGCCATCACCACGGTACTGGGCTTGTTCCCGCTGGCCATCGGCCTGAATATCAATTTCGTCACACTGCTGACGGAATTAAACCCGCAGATCTATTTTGGCGGCGACAATGCCCGGTTCTGGGGTCCCATGTCGTGGACAGTGATCTTCGGTCTATCCGTAGCTACCTTCCTAACCCTGGTGATCGTACCCTGTATGTATCAAATCATCCTGGCCACCCGTCGCAAGGTCAGGCACTTGACCGGCAGAGACTAGTGTCATGGCACTGGTGAGTCCGGTGCATTCTACACCACCCCAGCATAAAAGTCATGATCCCGACCATGGCCTTTTGGGCCTGTGAAAATATTTTCCTGCAAGCGGGCCCGCCCTTGATCATTTTTCTTATTTTTGGCCCATTCAGGGTATTTCAAGCCAAGCGCTGACATCAACCCCATGCCATGCTGTTGTCCAACTTACACTGTATCTTAAGGAAAATCTATGCATAGCCGCAACTATGTGATGAGCTATTTTTCTGCGAGGACCCTCAGGAGCAACTTCAGCTGGCCATGTGGCGGTCAATGAAAGGATGAAAAAGCCCTGGGACCGTAACCATTATTCAACACAACCAAACGCCAAAACAACATGACACAAACTGCTTCTGCCAAGGATGCGGTCGGGGTTCAGCCACCCGATCTTTCAAAGTATGGAATTCAAGATGTGAAACAGGTTTTCTACAACCTTTCTTATGAAGACCTCTATCGCCACGAGACCGACCCTGAGCTGGAAGGTTATGAAAGGGGCTTTGAGACCAACACGGGCGCTGTGGCCGTAGATACAGGGATTTTTACCGGCCGTTCACCAAAAGACAAATACATCGTCCAGGAAGACAGCTCTCAGGATAACATTTGGTGGGCCGATGGCCAAACACGATCTGACAACAAGCCCATATCGGAAGAGGTATGGAATTCGCTGAAGGAGACCACACTGAAGCAGTTTCATGGGAAAAAGCTATATGTCATGGATGCCTTTTGCGGCGCCAATGAAAACACCAGGATCCGGATCCGGGTCATTACAGAGGTAGCCTGGATGGCCCATTTTGTAAAAAACATGTTCATCCGGCCGTCGGAAGAAGAACTGAAGGACTTCGAGCCCGACTTTGTGATGCTTAACGCCTGCAAGACAGTGAATGAAGAGTGGGTGGAGCAGGATTTGAACTCGGATGTCTATGTGGCATTTAACCTGAAGGAAAGACGTGCAGTGGTTGGCGGAACCTGGTACGGTGGAGAGATTAAAAAAGGCTTTTTTTCGGTAATGAATTATTACCTTCCGCTGAAAGGTATCGCAGCCATGCACTGCTCAGCCAACATGGGAAAAAACGGCGATACGGCAATCTTTTTTGGCCTCTCCGGCACCGGGAAGACCACGCTTTCGGCAGATCCCAATCGTTATCTCATTGGTGACGATGAGCACGGATGGGACGACGAAGGCATTTTCAACTTCGAAGGGGGCTGTTATGCCAAATGCATCAACCTGAGCGAAGAAAAAGAACCGGATATTTATCATGCCATCAAGCGCGACGCCTTGCTCGAAAACGTGGTATACGATGAAGAAACTGGCGAAATCGACTTTGCAAACACTACCAAAACGGAAAACACGCGGGTATCCTATCCTTTGTACCACATCAAAAACATCGTCAGACCAGTATCCAAGGGCGGGCATCCAAAAAAGATCATTTTCCTGACTGCGGATGCTTTTGGAATCCTTCCCCCGGTAGCCCGGCTGAACCGTGACCAGGCCATGTACTACTTTTTGAGTGGCTACACCGCCAAGCTGGCAGGAACAGAGCGCGGAGTCAAAGAACCCCTGCCCACGTTTTCTTCGGCATTCGGGGCGGCATTCCTGCTTCATCATCCTACCGTATACGCCCAGGAACTGGCGAAAAAAATGAAAGCGCACGGCGCCACCGCCTACCTGGTAAACACGGGATGGATTGGCGGGCCATACGGCATCGGACAGCGCATCGACATCGACAGCACAAGAAAGATCATTGACGCCATCCTTGATGGATCCCTGGATTCGGCCAAGGTGGAAGAGCTTGCGCCTTTCGGACTAATGATACCGACAGCGGTCCGGGGCGTAGACTCCAACATCCTGAACCCTAAAAACACCTGGAAATATGAAACGGCTTACATGAAACAGGCTGACAGCCTCGCAGATAAGTTTATTGAAAACTTCAACAACTTCACGGATACGGAAGAAGGACAACGCCTGGTAGCTGCAGGTCCGCAGAATAAGTTCATGAAGCAGTATTACAAGTACTATGAAAAGAAGATCAACCGCCTGCAGCAACAGCACAGTGAAGAAATCAGCAGGCTCAGGGACCAGATATACATCCTGCAAAATTCATTCAACGACTATATCTCCTTTAATTCGATCAATACCGATTACAAAAAAAGACCTCTCAAACGACATGTACCTGTCGTGGCCTTTTTCGACACCCGTGATGAAGCCCGGCTGGAAAAATGCCATCAGGCCGTCATCAGGATCATGAAAGCCGCCGGGTTTGCCTTTGTCTCGCACGAAAAAAGCCACATCGGGGTCAACGAATACATGACCAAGTCGACAGACGAACTGTCTCTTGACCAGGTATATGACAGAATCAATCAAATTGCGCATTGCCTCAACGGTCACGGAAAGGATTGCCAGAATGAAAAACTGCGCAAACTGAGCAATGAGCTGATTGAGATCACGGAAAACATCCCTGGCTTCCTTGTAAAGGCAGGATCTGCACTTACCGTGAAGACTACAAATGAAGAAGGTATATCCCGGATTCGCACGATCTCCTTACCCATTTCGGCACAGATACATATTGATAAAAATCCTGCTTTGCTTAAGAAACCCACCAGGTTAATGCAGGAGATCAACCATTTCTGACAAAATCATTATCTTTGTCATACCGGCAGCATCGTTTGTTTGACCTAAACCTCTCTGCTTGCACTTTAGTTAACACAAACAACATGCTGCCGGTTTTCTTATGGTTAGCGCCTTCCGACACAAAAAAACGGCATTTGCTTGTAATTTTTTTTGAAGACTATTGCAAATCTGCAAAAATGTTGTATTTTTGAATGTTGACCTATTTATTTTTACCACTAAACCAACTTGATTATGGAAACCGGTACCGTTAAATTTTTTAATGAAAAAAAGGGGTATGGATTTATTATTGATGACAAGACTGAAAAGGATGTTTTTGTGCACCATAGTGGGCTTTTAGATCCCATTAGCAATGATGACAGGGTCTCTTTTGAGATATCGGAAGACGAAAGGGGCAAAAAAGCCATTAACGTGAAGAAAGCTTAGGAGATTATTTCCAATACCTGGCAAGCGAATCGGCTCCGTTTTACAACAAACGGAGCTTTTTTTTTGGAAAATCGTACTTTTGCTTTATCCTTTTGCTGGTTGTATGAATCAGGTTTGCCTAAGCGCTGTGTTTCGCGTGAAGTCATACCGGATTGAAGACATGGGCGGATGTTGGCTTAAAGTATCTCAGGGAGTGCAGGGAGGATCTGCCACAGCCATGATGCAGCATATGTGGCAAATATGTTTCAGTAGGTTTTGGGATTGCCCCGAGAAAAATAAGATGTGGATAGTACGTTATTATAAATAATACGATATGGTCATCATAGGAATCACAGGTACTTTGGGTGCTGGCAAGGGAACGGTGGTGGAATACCTGGTGCGCGAGCGCGGGTTCTGGCATTACTCAGTGCGTGGATTCCTCGCTGAAGAGTTAAACAGACGCAGCATGCCTGTAAACCGGGATACCCTCACAGCCATCGCCAACTCCCTGCGTGCCAAATATGGGCCAGAGTTCATCGCAGTGCAGTTGTTCCAAAAGGCCAAAGACACCGGTCAAAATTGCATCATTGAAAGCATAAGGACACCTGGCGAGATTGATGCATTGCGAGAGCATCCCAGCTTCTACCTGCTTGCCGTAGATGCAGATCCACGGATAAGGTATCAACGTATACGCAAGCGCAACTCCGAGACAGACAATATTTCCTACCGGATATTTATAGAAAACGAGGAAAGGGAAATGCACACCACCGACCCGAACAAGCAGAACCTGGCAGCCTGCATCGCAGAAGCCGATCACGTGATCACTAACAATGGCAGCCTGGAACAGCTTCATGAACAAACGGAAAAATTTCTCGAGCGCATTGCACTGTGAGATGTTGGTTGCGGTTGAGATGGAGGTTGAAGTTAAGGTGAAGGTTTAGGCTGAGGCTGAGGTTAGGGCTGAGTTTCGGGTTAAGGGTTGCAGCTTATCAGGGACAGCCCAGGTGCTGTCTGAATTTGCCCGAAGTGCTTGTGAAGGGCTGGGCGTGTTGCAGTTTTACTGGGGTTAAGGGATGGCAGATGGCCATAGATCACACGTAAACCCAGACTTTTAGACATTTCGACATTTCGACCTTTTGTCTTTTTGTCCTTTTGCCCTTTTGCCCTTTTATCATTATAATAAATCATACGCACATGAACGAAATCAGCTATCAGCGTCCGTCATGGGATGCTTATTTCATGGAGATTGCACATACGGTAAGCAAGCGCGCCACCTGTGATCGGGGAAGAAGCGGTTGTGTGATTGCACGCGACCGGCAAATCCTGGTGACCGGTTATGTGGGTTCACCGATTGGTTTGCCGCATTGCGATGACGTGGGGCATCAAATGAAGAAGGTACTGCACGAACGCGGTCACATCACCAAGCACTGTGTCCGGACGGTACATGCTGAACAAAACGCCATTTGTCAGGCAGCACGTTTGGGCATAAGCATCGCTGGTGCCACACTCTATTGCCGCATGACTCCCTGCCGCGTTTGCGCTATGCTCATCATTAACTGTGGCATCCATCGCGTGGTATGCGAAAAGAAATACCACGCCGGCGAGGAATCTGAAAAACTATTTGCCGATGCCGGGCTTAAGCTGGAATATTTTACAGACGAGGTGCTCAATTACAAAGACCAGAAAGAGGAGTGAAATAGGCAAGGGAGCTGAGATGTGATCTCATCCCGCAAAGAGAAGACCGGCACATTGCAATACCATGTAAGGGTTTTATTTTGCAGAGATAAGGAAAAAGATCAAGACCCGGGCCGGCTAAAGTAGTGTTGACGCCCCTAGTTCCCCATCTCGGACATGAAACGAATGCGCATCAGGCGGACTTCCTCTTCGGTGAAGTCATCCTCTCCGAGCTCTGCCAGTGCCTCCTCGTAGCAATCAGTCTCGGCTGTCGTGAAATAATCAAATATCTCATCCTGCTTGTCCAGGTCAATCACCTCATTGATATAATACCGTATGTCAATTTTTGTCCCTGAGGCCACAATGCGCTCCAATTCCTGTAAGAGTTCATCAAAATCAAGACCTTTGGCCTCAGCCAAGTCTTCGAGCGACACCTTTCGGTCGATATTGCGGATCAGGTAGACCTTGAGACCGGATTTGTTAACCACCGATTTCACAACCATGTCCATAGGCCGCTCAATCTCATTGTCTTTCACATAACGGGCAATCAGCTCAATAAAAGGCCGGCCAAATCGCTCCGCCTTGCCCGATCCCACGCCGGTGATCTGTTTAAGCTCATCCAGCTTGATGGGATACTGGATGGCCATGTCTTCCAGCGAAGGATCCTGGAAGATTACAAAGGGAGGCAGGTTGTGCTTCCTGGCCATCTCTTTTCTAAGGTCCTTAAGCAATGAAAACAACACTTTATCCGTCGCACTGGTCTTTTGCGCCATGCCACCCATGCTGTCGGCCTCATCCGGACTGTCATAATCATGGTCTTTACTCATCATGACCGATTCCGGTTGCTTCAGGTATTCTTTCCCTTTGTCACTTGCCTTGAGCGTACCGTAATCCTCAATGTCTTTCTCCAGCAGCCGTTCGATCAAAGCCTGGCGCAACACCGCGTACCAGAACTTTTCATCCTTATCGGCTCCTTTAGCAAAAATCTCCAGTTGATTGTGTTTGCAGGATTTGACGGCAGTGGTACTTTTACCCATAAGTACGTTGATTACATGTTTTGGTTTAAATAACTCTTTGACCGCAAGTACGGTCTCTAACAGCAGGCAAATATATTCTTTTCCTTCAAACTTTTCTTTTGGATTCAGACAGTTGTCGCAGGAGCCGCAATTCTCCTCCTTGTATATCTCTCCGAAATAATTCAGCAGGGTTTTCCTCCGGCAGATGGATGATTCGGCATATGCAACTGTTTCCATGAGCAGTTGCATGCCGATCTCCTGCTCTGCCACGGGTTTCCCTTTCAGAAACTTCTCCATTTTCTGGATGTCTTCGTAGGAGTAAAAAGCTACGCAATTTCCCTCCCCCTCATCACGGCCTGAGCGTCCGGTCTCCTGATAATATGCTTCCAGGCTTTTAGGAATATCGTGGTGAATCACATAACGGACATCCGGCTTGTCGATGCCCATTCCAAAGGCGATGGTGGCCACGATCACATCAGCGTCTTCCATCAGGAACTGATCCTGGTTGGAGACGCGCACAGCCGAATCTAGTCCGGCATGATAGGGCAGCGCCCTGATGCCGTTTACCTGCAGGGTAGCAGCCAATTCTTCCACCTTCTTCCTGCTCAGGCAATAGATGATGCCCGATTTGCCTTCCTGGGATTTCACATAACGAATGATGTCCCGGGTGATGTGCTGGGTCTTTGGACGGATCTCATAATAGAGGTTGGGGCGGTTAAATGATGAGATAAACCGCTTGGCATCCATCATACCCAGGTTTTTCTGGATATCCTGCTGTACTTTGGGTGTGGCTGTGGCGGTCAGGGCAATGATCGGAACCTTCTTGTCAAAGGCATCAATAATGGGTCGCAGGCGCCGGTATTCAGGCCTGAAGTCGTGGCCCCATTCCGATATGCAGTGGGCTTCATCCACGGCAAAGAAAGAAATATCAAGTGTTTTCAGGAATTCCACGTTATCTTCCTTGGTCAGCGACTCCGGGGCCACATAAAGCAATTTGGTGGCTCCACCGACCAGGTCGCTTTTTACCTGGTTGACCTCTGCCCGGGAGAGGGAAGAATTTAACACATGCGCAATGCCATCGAAGGAGGCAAAATTCCTGATGGCATCCACCTGGTTTTTCATTAATGCGATCAGTGGGGATACCACGATGGCTGTCCCTTCTCCGATAAGGGCAGGCAGCTGATAACACATCGACTTTCCACCTCCTGTGGGCATGATCACGAAGGTGTCGTGACCATCCATCAGGCTTTTAACGATGGCCTCCTGATCACCTTTAAAGGTACCGTAACCAAAGATCTGCTTTAACAGATCACGCAACGACACGCTGCTCTTTACCTCCATTGCCGTAACATTTCTCTTTTTTATCGTCAGACTCTTTGATTTTCAGTCAATCGGATAGGTTGAACATATATTCAAGGATTTTTCAAAATTGTGAGAAAAATCATGTAGGTTTGTAATGTAAATATAATACTAAAAACCTACCTGAACAATTTTTTCACTCTCATTTTTTTCTTATGAAGCTACACACCAAAAACCTGGTAAAAAAGTATAAGAAGCGCGTGGTGGTTAATCATGTAAGTGTTGAAGTGAGTCAGGGTGAGATTGTAGGTCTTCTTGGTCCGAACGGTGCCGGAAAAACCACTACCTTTTACATGATCGTGGGGTTAATTAAGCCTAACAAGGGAACGATCCATCTTGACAAGGAGAACATCACTTCGGAACCCATGTATAAGCGGGCGCAGCGGGGCATTGGCTACCTGGCACAGGAAGCCAGTGTTTTTCGTAGTTTGAGTGTGGAGGACAACATCAGGGCAGTGCTTGAGTTTACGGACACAAGCAAAGATGAGCAGGCAGAAAAGCTTGAACGTCTGCTGGATGAATTTGGTCTGCAGTACATCCGTAAGAGCAAAGGAATCACACTGTCGGGAGGTGAACGTCGCCGCACCGAGATCGCCCGCTCGCTGGCCGTTGACCCCAGCTTCATTCTCCTGGATGAGCCGTTTGCCGGCGTAGATCCCATTGCCGTAGAAGACATCCAGCAAATCGTATCCCAACTCAAGGAAAGGAACATCGGTGTGCTGATCACCGACCACAACGTGCACGAGACCCTTAGCATCACCGACAGGGCCTATCTGCTTTTTGAGGGATCCATCTTAAAGGCTGGAACTGCAGAGGAACTCGCAGGTGATGAAGAAGTGAGAAGACTCTATCTTGGAGAGAGCTTCGAACTAAGGCGTTGATCCTGAAGCATACGCATGAATAATACATTCCTGAAAAAACCGGGTTTTCCCTTTCAGGAAAATTCATTTAGTATAACACTGGGCTAAGGTGATGGTTTGAATAAAAGGGCCACGGCATACGCGGCAATACCCTCTCCCCTTCCAACGAATCCCATATGTTCGGTGGTCGTGGCTTTTACCCCCACCTGATCTTCATCAATACCCATAACCCGGGCCAGGCTGCGTTGCATCGCGGGAATGTATTCTGCGATCTTTGGTCTTTGCAGACAAACCGTGGCATCAATATTGGCCGGTTCGTAACCACTGCTGCGGATCAACTCCATCACATCATCCAGGAGGTGCATGCTGGATATGTTTTCAAACCAGCGGTCATCGGCGGGAAAGTGGTAGCCGATGTCACGCAATGCCGCAGCACCAAGCAGGGCATCCATGATGGCATGTGTCAGCACGTCGGCATCAGAATGGCCTGCAGCACCTTTGTCAGCAGGAATAGTCACACCGCCAATCACGAGGGGTTTGCCTGTCACCAGCGGATGTGCGTCATATCCAAAACCGATCCGCATGCTTAATTCTGCTCCCACAACGATTCAAAATCGAAGCTCAGGGAGAAACGAAGCACGTTTTCGAGCGGACTGCGTTGCGCTACGGGCACAAGATAAGCAAAGTCAAGGCCAAAGACATTGTACTTCAATCCCAGGCCAAAGGTGAAATATTTCCTGTTGCCCTTGGATTCCGCTTCATGGAAATATCCGGCGCGAAGGGCAAACTGCTGGTCATACCAGTATTCAGCAGCTGCAGAAATGGTGATCTCCTCAAGTTCTTCGCTGAAACCTCCAGGCGCATCGCTGAAAGAACCAAGCATGCCAGATACGACAGAACGATTGGGGTCTTCACCCTCAGCAATCATGGGATTTCCATTGTCATCAAACATGACCTGGCCGCTTTCATCACGTGCATATATCGGGGGCGTGGGAACAAGCAATTTGTTGAAATCCACCATCAGTGACAACTGGTTAAAGTCATCAAGGTCAAATGTAAGGGAAGGGCCCAGGCGGAGGTTAATCGGGATGAAGTCTGCATTCACATCGTCAGTATAGGAAATTTTATTACCCATGTTGGAGACATGCACGCCCCAGGAAAAATGGGTAGGCGTATCCCAGTTCAATGGCCTGTTGTAATAGAGGGCCACATCTGCAGCCACTGACACACCTGCTTCAGCACCTTCAAGCTGCCCCTGGGTCAGGTCACTGTAGATAAAACGACCGGCAATGGCACCTGAAAAATGATCCCCCAGAATACGTGCATAAGCCACATCCGCAGCAAACTCACTAGGTCTTACCGTACCCATTGAATTACCTACCTGATCGGTAAAGTTTACATCACCTAAAGAGAAGTATTTCAATGAAAAGGCAATGGTCTGCAATTCATCCAGCTTCCTGAATCCGGTGAGATAGCCCAGGTTGATGTCGGGTACCAGGGTACGTAACCAGGGCGTATAACTGACGCCAAAACC
>Ga0207421_10002223_pt1 | contig 24296 bp, 37 predicted proteins | sample SodLakKL_010_SED_4_FD_187542 | JGI IMG/M metagenome (GOLD analysis project Ga0207421, IMG submission 187542) | Alkaline sediment microbial communities from Lake Tanatar, Kulunda Steppe, Russia - 8KL_010_SED (SPAdes) (version 2) | ecosystem: Environmental > Aquatic > Non-marine Saline and... | reverse complement strand
CTCCTTTCATAAAATTCGGAGGTATTCTATTTAATTTCGGTTAGATCTTAAATGATTTAACAACCATCTCTACGGTTAGATTTTAAATGATTCAATGCGCAGGATTTAAAAGGAAGAGGGTTTTTTGCTATAATTCAACCTGTAAAGAAAGGAACTTATATGGGAGCCGGATGCCTGACTGTATATATAGTATTTGCGATGCTTGTTCTTCTGCCTATGATTTTTGCCCAGGTGGTGACGGGGGCCTTTGTAATTTTAGGTTTTACTCCGCAACAGGCATTTGCGATACTTATTCTCGTTCTTATAGGCGGGTTGATAAACATCCCGGTAAAAAGGTGGCCGCATACCCCCGTTGAGGAGAGTTTCACGAAATTCTTCAACCTGGAAAAAATGATACGCCGTATGGGAAGACCCAGAGAGAAAATCCTTGCAGTAAATATTGGGGGCGCCGTAATACCCGGGTTAATAAGCATATGGCAGATTATTAGACTTGTATTACGTTTCGGTGATTCTCATCCCTACGGCATGCCTGTCTTCATTATTGTTTTTTCGGTAAATGTATATGTGAGCTATAAGCTTGCCAGACCTGTTGAAGGGGTTGGAATAACCATGCCCGCGTTTATACCGCCCCTTATAGTCTCTGTCCTGAGCCTGATACTTGCCCCCTCCATAGCTCCTGTAATAGCTTTCCCGGCAGGAACGCTGGGAGTGCTTGTTGGCGCTGATCTAATGCACTTAAATGACATAAGGAAAATGAACACCCCTGGGGGAAGTATCGGCGGCGCAGGCACATTCGACGGCATTTTTCTTACCGGAATTCTCTCTGTTTTTCTTACCGGCTAATTCCCGAAAAAACGAAACTTTTCATAACAACAAATCGTTTTAATTTCTGAGACGGCAGTACTTTTAGCTTACGCGGTTATTTTAAACTCCTCGTGATGCAGCTTATAATCTCTTCTGAGTTTTATACTCTTTTTAATATCTTTCTCAATACTCTTCAATCCTTTTTCATCAAATATTTCGGCCACCCGGGGATGCAGAAAAAGATTAATCCTCTTTCCGGGTATCGCTTCGCTCTTTCTCACCAGTTCTCTTTTTATCTTTATGTACATGGTGGTCTCTGAAAATATTATTCCGCTTCCTTCGCAATACGGGCAATCCCGGCCGATGATATTTAATATTGATTCTTTTCGCCTCTGGCGGGTCATTTCAATCAGTCCAAGCTTGCTCATGGGATATATTCTCATCCTTGCCTTATCCACCTTCATTTCCTTCTTTAAAATATTATGAAGTTTTTTTCTGTTTGATTTCTTATCAAGATCGATAAAATCAATTATTATTATACCTCCGATATCTCTCAGTATTATCTGCTGGGCTGCTTCCCGCGCTGCCTCTTCATTTACTTTCATGGCGGTTGACTCTCTGTTTGCTCCCGTAGTAAAACTCCCGGTATTCACATCAATCGCCGACAAAGCCTCAGTCTGCTCAATGATTATGTAACCCCCGCAGTCAAGTGATATCTTTCGCCTCTTGAGATTATCAATCTGTCTTTCCACTTTATATCTTTCAAAAATAGGCATTTCATTATCATAAAGCTTCACCTTGTTTTTATACTGCGGAAATATTTTTTTTACAAAACTTAATATATTCTTATATGTGTTTTTTTCATTGATAAGAAAAATCTTAGTATTTTTATCAAGAAACTCCCTGGCAGCATACTCAACTATATCCGACTCTTCATAAACCAGCTGAGGCCCGGATGATTTTTTTGCTTTTTTTACCTCTTTTTCTATTTTTCGCCATAATTTTTTAAGATAACCGGCTTCTTTTAATAAAAGCTTCTTATCCTTGTTTTTTGCCGTCGTTCTGGCAACAAATCCTCCTTTTTTAGAAGTGACGGAAGATATAATATCACGCAGTTCTTTTCTTTCCTTTTTATCTTTTATGTTTCTTGAAACCCCCACCTTGGTCTCATACGGCATATAAACAAGAGACCTTCCCGGAAGTGAAATTTTTCCGCTTACCTTTGCGCCCTTTTCCTGAAACTCCTCTTTTACGACCTGAACAAGTATTTTCCCGCCCTTTTTAATGTCTCCTTTATAGTCGGATATAGGAAGAAAGGCATTTTTTCCCTTGCCTATATCCACGAAACATGAATTTATTCCTTCAAGAACATTCTGTACTTTTCCAAGGTAGATGTTACCGATTAACTTAGACTCCTTGGCCCTCTGTATATGCAGATCAACAAGCTTGCCCTGCTCAACAATTGCAACCCGTTTTTCATCTACAGTAACATCTGCATAAATATTTTTTGTCATTTTTCCTCCTGAATAAAAATACACCAATATAATTCACTGGTTTTCCAAATACATAACTAAATAGCTTCTTCTTCAGCATCAAAAGCATACAGCTTTTTTACCTTAAAATCACCGCCCCCCAGCAACTTTACCGGATTTCTTATGTTTCCTCCTTTTTTATAAACCTTCATTCTCATTTCATCTTTTTTAATTTCAAATTCAGCATCATCTATTTTTTTTTCGGGCAGGTTTTCTCCTTTTATGGAAAAGAAAAAACCCTCGATTAGAGAATTAATTTCCTTATCCTCTTCAGAAAGAAACCTTATCTCTAAAATTTTAAAACCCGAAATCATCTCACTGCAGAGGATATCTCTCCTGTATTTCCCCGGGTGCCTCTGCAGAGAAACATCAATAAACTCAGTGTCGCTTGAAAACCCCAGGCTTAAGGGAGGGCTGGTCGAGAGTTTTATCCTGGGATTAAACCCCCTTGTAAGTACAACAGGCCAACCCGACCTCCTCAAAGCTCTTTTCATACAATTTATCGTATCCAGATGGCCTATGTAAGACGCCGGAAAAGATTTGGAATACTTAATCCTGGCTCTTATTTCCTTACTCATACTCCGGCCTCCTCAATCGCCTTCTCATAAATCATTCTGTTTTTCTCTTTTCTTGATCTTTTCACCACATCCCACGGAAAACGGGCGTTTTCTCTGAAATCCCTGTAGTAATACTCCTGCCAGGAAGAGTTCTTATTATTGAAGGCTTTCTCCCATAGGTTAAAATTGAAATGCTCGCTCCACTGGTCAAACCTGGCTCCCTCTTTTTGAGCTGCAACGAGTATGCCTGCAACTGAACTGTCTCCCCTTGCCAATATGCTTTCAACTATATGCTGCTGAGGATTAAACCCGCTGATCCTTGCCGGTGTCTTTTTCGCTATAAATCTCACTTTTCTGTTTAAATCCTCAATGTCAGAATTTTCCAGCCACTGAAAAGGGGTTTCAGGCTGAGGGATCATAGGTTTAACTGAAACTGAAATCATAAGCCCGCTTTCTTTTTTTATCTTTCTCACAAAGCGGGGTATCTCTTCAATGTCCTCTTCCTTTTCCCCCGGAAGCCCCACCATGAAATAGAGCTTCATTTTTCTCCATCCTTTAGAGGAAGCAATTTTCGCCGCATCCAGTATCTGTCGGTTGGATACCCTTTTATTTATAACCTTTTTCAACCTTTCAGAGGGTGTTTCCGGAGCAAAGGTGATTCCGCCCTTTCGCATTCTGGCCATTTTTTCCGAGAGAGGACCCAGAAAATGAGCAGGGCGCATACTTGACATAACAACCGAGACGCCCAAATCCCTGAAAGCGTAGTGGATATCATCCATCACATCGATAAGGCGTGAATGATCTGTCCCTGAAAGAGATGTCAGAGCAACTTCATCATAACCGGTAGATGAGATACATCCCGATGCAGCATCGAGTATATCATCCGTTTTCTTCTCTCTATATGGTGAATATACCGCACTTGCGCGACAGAAACTGCACCGGTTACGGCATCCGCGGTTAATTTCTATATTTATCCTGTTGTGCGGTATATCTATGAGTGAAACAGGCGGCGACTTGGGAAAATACTTATTATCAAGCTTTTCACATACCGCGGGGGAAACCCTATCACTGTGTCCCGGAACATACACCCCCTTTATGTTTTTAACTCTGCTTAGAAAAACGCTTTTTTCCTTATTTTTCCTATACTCTTTAAGAATACAAGGAAGAGAGGCTTCCGCATCTCCAATTACGATAACATCCAGAATTTCTTCTAATATGGCCGGGTTTGAGCAAACCGGCCCCCCTCCCATTATCAAAGGGCCGTTTTTTCTTTTTAATCTAAATGGATTTATGCCCGAAAGATCAAGCATATTTACCATATTAGTCAAACTCAACTCATACTGCAGCGAAAATGCCACAATATCAAACCTGCTCACCTCTGTCTTAGACTCAAGGGAAAACAGCCCCGTGTTACTCTTTCTAAGCCACTCTTCCATATCGGGCCATGGGGCAAAGCACCTCTCGCAGCTGTATGAGGCCTCTTTATCGACTATATTTCCTACAGTATGGAACCCCAGAGAAGACATCCCTATAGTGTAGTCGTCAGGGAAACATAAAAGAAATTTCAACTTACCTTTTTTGGGTACATAACTGTTCTTTTCCGAACCGAGATACCTGCCCGGCTTCTGAAAATTTCCAAGCTGTTTTTTGAATTTACTTATGTTCATGCCCCGATTATCTCCGTTTTAGCGTTAATGCTAAGCATTATACCTATCATTGAAAGAAACATAACCATTCCTGTGCCGCCATAAGATACAAGAGGCATCTGAATCCCTATTACGGGCAGCATCCCAAGTGTCACACCTAAATTTAATATCACATGGGTTATAAAAAGACCAAATATTCCGGCGGCGATAAGCCTTCCGCCGTAATCATCACAGCGCTCAATTATTTTAAGAAACTGCCACAACAGAAACATCATAAGGCCAAGCATAACCGAAGCGCCTATGAAACCCAGCTCTTCGGCGACCGAAGCAAAAATAAAGTCTGTATGCCTTATGGGCAAGAACCCCAGCTGAGTCTGTGTTCCTTCCATAAGGCCTTTACCGGCAAGCCTCCCCGACCCCACCGCAAGAATAGACTGCCTTGTGCTGTATCCCGCTCCGAGCGGGTCGATTTCCGGCATTAGAAAGGCAATAACCCTTCTACGCTGATAGTCCCTGAGCATGCTGGCGCCGGCATAGCCGGTTCCTATTGCCCCCCAGAATAAAAAAAGAACGCCGATAAGATGCCGTATCTTCAACATCTTTTTTACCTGTTTTATTTCCCTGAATAAAAATATCGCCAGCAGCGAAAAAACCCCCGGATATATTAAGTATTTGAAGTCCATGAGTGTCTTATCGTTTGCATTGAGATAACTTTCAAAAAGAAGCGAAAAACCCATAATAAAAACAAAAGGCAGCAGTTTATACAGCCATCGTATATTTATCTGTGAAACAACAAGCATTGCAAAATATGCCCCGAGAATAGGTAAGGCGGAACCGATATCGGGCTGCAGTATAATAACTGAAAACATCGCGGCAACTGGAAGAAGGGAAAAAACCACACTTCCCCTTCTTTTAATAATTCCCGCTGCGAAGAAAACCACCGCTATCTTTGCAAATTCCACGGGCTGAAAATGAAAGAAGCCCAGGTTAAACCATCTTCTGCTGCCATAAAGTTCTCTGCCGGCAAAAAGCACAACAACTAAAAGAATCAGCGCCACCGCATAAAGAAAGACACTTATTTCCTCAAGCACCTGATAGGGTAGGAACCTTAAAGCGTAAAGAAGAAGCAACCCTATTGCAAAGGCTGCAAGCTGCCTTAAATACAGCCCCGAGAATGCGGGAGTATTTGCTGTGGTAACAAAAACCATAAAAACACCCCATATACCAAGAATCAAAGTAGAAACCAAAATCGCTGTTTCAATTTTTTTGCGCATAATCTACATTTTTTCCTTAAATGCCTGCTGCAGTATTGCCCTGGCGACAGGAAGCGCTTCTACCGCGCCATAGCCTGCATGTTCAACCATTACCACTATTACAATTTCCGGATCATTGAAAGGGGCATAACAAGCGAACCAGGCATGGTCCTCTCCGGCCGATGTCTGTGCGGTCCCCGTTTTTGCAGCAACCTCTAATGGAAGGTTTAAAAAACGCGCCGTGCCGAACTCCACAGCCCGCCTCATTGATTCTCCTAAAATCGCAAAAGTATAATCCGAGAACCCGATTTGCCCTTCAAGATTCGGCTCTCTTCTGTGCATTATTTCTCCTTCAGGGGAAACAGCTATTTTTACAAGATGAGGCTCAAATACTTTCCCCCGGGAGGCAATAGCAGCATACATTCTTAAAACCTGCATGGGGTTTACACCTATATACCCCTGACCGACACTTAAGTTTACGGTATCACCGTGAAACCAGCCCGAACCGATATTTGCTCTTTTCCACTCGGGGTCGGGCACTACACCCATCCTTTCATTCATAAAAATGTTCTGTGATCTCCTGCCCAGACCTAAAAGCTCAGCCGCCTCCTTTATTTTTCTTCCCCCTATATCAAGGCCAAGACGATAAAAATAAACATTACAGGACTCGGCAACAGCATCCAGCATGTTTATTTCACCGTGCTCTCGTTCTTCCCAGCATCTGAAAATTCTTTCATCGCGCCCCACTTCTATAAACCCCTTACAATCATAACGGGTCTCTTCTGTTAAACCTGCATATTCCACAGCCGCTGCGGCAACCGCGGGTTTCATTAGAGAACCCGGGGGATACTGCCCCTGAAGTATCCTGTTAAAAAAAGGAAGCCGCTCATCTTCAAAGATTTCTCTTACCTCTTCAGTGGTTTTCGGCTTTAAAAACAAATCAGGATCATAACCCGGTTTAGAGAGCCAAACAAGTATCTCCCCTGTATTTGGATCCATGGCAACTACGCTCCCCGCTCTTGAACCCATTACTTCGGCTGCTGTATTCTGTAAATTCCAGTCAATCGTAAGAAGAAGATCATTCCCCCTCTCCGGGTCTTTAGTGCTGAGAACTTCCCGATGTTCCCCGGCAGGACCTGTTTCTATCTCCTGAAATCCGTCAATGCCTCTCAATAAACTGTCATACGCTTTTTCTATTCCTGTTTTCCCTATCCGATCCCTTATTGTATATCCCAATTGCCTCAGTCTTATGTACTCTTCCCTGGCCATAGCACCGGTATATCCAAGCAGATGAGATGTTTTATTTCCGTAATTATATTTTCTGACAGGGTTAGTCTGTATGAAAACCTGAGGAATATAATGCAGGTTTTCCATAATCTGAATAATTTCCTCCTTTGTCAAATAAGAGGCAATGCTTATCACTCCGAAAGGTTCTCTTCTTTCGGAATACAACCTTGTCATTATTTCTTTTTCAGAATGCCCGGTTATTTTTCCAATTATATTCGAAATGTTTTCTTTTTCTCGCCTTGATAAATGTTCGGGTGAAACAACGACAGAATATGCAGGGGTTGTTCCCGCAAGTTCTATACCGTTTCTGTCAAAAATACGGCCTCTGGGAGCAGAAATCCTGAAATATCTGACCCGGTTCTGTTCAGCCAGTTTCCAGTAGTAGTCTCCCTTTAGTAACTGAAGCTCAACGAGCCTTAAGAAAAAAATGGAAAATATGACCACAATAAAAATCCTGATTCCGTCATATTTTCGACGCCCCCTCTTTCTCCAGAAATAATATTTTTTACCCGGCATTTGTTTTTTTCACAGCTGTATATATCAGGGGAGCAACAACCCCGTTTACAGCAGCAGTTATAAGTATATTTTTATGTGATATTACGGGATATCTGAATAAGGTTCTTACAGCAAAGATAAAAGCCGCCTGTAAAATTACGGAAATAAAGACAAGCATAAACTGCAACAAGAAACTGTGAGCCTTAAATTTATCTCCAATCCATCCCGCGGCATATCCCAAAAGCAGCCTTATTATGGTTCTTTCTCCTATAACACCGAAGAAAAACATATCTTCTATTATGCCTCCTATAAAACCAAAGAGGCCTCCCCTGTCGCCCCCCTTTACCAAAGCAACCTCGATTGTAAGTATCAGCATAACATTAACCCCGATACCCTGATATGAAAAATACCTGAAAGATAAGAGCTGCAGCAGAAAACCCAGAATGATTGTTATTATTAATTGCATATTATATACACGACTTCGGCATTTTGAGGATACACGGCTGGCATGACTTCAGCTACCTGCCCCTTTGAAAAATCAAGCACGTCGACATCTATAACCGTGCCAATTAAAAGATTACCGGGAATAACCCCGCCCGTCTTTGAGGTATAAACCCTATCGCCTTTATCCACCCTGGCATCTGGAGAAATATAGTTCATATTTAAAAGCCACCCGTTTCGCCCTTCTATAACCCCTCTGTCTCCGGATTCCAGCCTTGCTCCGCATCTAAATGCATGCGAGGTAATCAGGACAACTGAACTGTAATTTTCATAAACCCTGCCCACCCTTCCCGCAAGCACCCAATCGTATTCGTTAAAATATACAACCGCGTCGTCCTTTGAAACACCATCATTCTCCCCCCTTGATACTGTAAATTGTGTAAAATAATTCTCCGGCGCATGAAACATTACTCTTGCAGGCATTAATGACGGGGCGACCTCTCTTTCATATCCAAGAATGCCTTTATAGTAATCCAGTCTTTTCTTTATAAGCTCAAAATCCTTATATTCTTCTTTGTACTTATTCACCTTGTTTTTTAATTTCATGTTTTCCTTGTATATATTTCTTATAGAAGCTATTCTTTCTGATATATTTTTATAACCGTACTCCGGATAGTACGCGAGCCTGGCTACAGGAAAGACTATACTCATATATATGTTTTTAAATATATTTACAGCGGGTATAAGATTTGTAAACAAAAGCAGTATTGCTATTGCAGTTAATATTAAAAATTTCCGAAAAGAAACCTCTTTCATTTTATTTTTCCCGGAAGGGTTATGATTTGCGGCTATATTATGCGTTTATTCTTTGCAGAATTAATAGTTTAAAGCCTGTCTCTGCGCTTTTTTGAGACGGGCCATCTGTTCTATGTACCTCCCCGTACCCATAACAACACAGTTCATCGGCTCTTCTGCTATATGCACAGGAAGCTCTGTTTCTTCCCTGATTAATTCTGCTATGCCCCCTAATAGAGCTCCGCCTCCGTTTAAGACAATCCCCCTGTCAACCAGATCCGCGGATAGTTCTGCGGGAGTCTGGTTTAAAGTATCTTTTATAACTTTTATAAGCTCTCTCATCGGTTCTGCCAATGATTCTCTTATATCGTCAGTAGAAATCATTACTGTTTTTGGGAGTCCGCTTACCATGTCCCTGCCTTTAATTTCCATCTTTTTTGATTTCGAACCGGAATAAACCGACCCGATTTTTATTTTTGCCTCTTCAGCTGTTCTTTCCCCGATTATCAGATTTTCTTTTTCTTTAAAATATTCAATTATTGAATTATCAAAATCATCACCAGCTATCCTTATAGCATTTGTCATGACCATGCCGCCAAGGGAAATAACCGCAACCTCAGTAGTTCCGCCTCCAATATCGACTACCATATTTCCCGCCGGCTCATGAACGGGAAGTTCCGCGCCTATTGCTGCAGCCATCGGCTCTTCAATCACAAAAACTTCTCTGGCTCCCGCCCTTTCCGCTGATTCTCGAACCGCTCTGTGTTCAACTTCTGTACATGCTGACGGAATGCTTATAACTATTCTCGGATGCAACAGATTTTTTCTTCCGGCATGTACTTTCCTTATGAAATATTTTATCATCCGTTCAGTTGTTTCAAAGTCCGCTATCACACCATTTTTGAGAGGCCTGACCGCAGTTATATTTGCGGGTGTTCTTCCCAGCATTCTTTTTGCGTCAATTCCGACTGCAAGTATTTTATTAGTGTCTTTGTTTATGGCGACTACCGAAGGCTCCCTAAGAACTATTCCTCTTCCTTTTACATATACTAATACGTTTGCTGTTCCAAGGTCAATCCCCATATCATTTGAAAACAAACCGAAAAATGAATTAAACATCTATTATTTCCAGAACACAGTCTTCTCTTGAGTCACCCTGCCTTTTTCCCAGCCTTAGTATTCTGGTATATCCTCCTTCCCTGTCTTTATTCGCAGGGCCTATCTTTTCAAACAAAATTTTTACTGCATCTGCAGGCACGTATTTTGCTGCATATCTTCTGTTTTTTACTTTGTCGCTTTTCGCTTTCGTTATCAATCTCTCAACTTTCTTTTTTACCTCTTTTGCCTTTCCTACAGAAGTTTTTACCCTGCCGTGTTTTATTACCTGGTATGTTGTATTTTTTACTGTTTTACTTTTTCTTGAGTTCAAAGTTAACGCCTCTTTCTTTATTCATCTCTTCTATTTTATCCTTTATTTCCGACAGTGATTTTTCACCGACCTTATCTATTTTCAATATGGATTCCACGTTTCTTTCAACAAGATCACCTATTTTGGTTATTCCGTCTCTTTTGAGAGAATTCTCAATCCTGGTAGATATTTTTAAATCTTCCAGAGGAAGTTCCTTGACTTTATCATCTTCGCTTTCTTTCGGCTCTTCTTCATCCTCTTCTTTTTCTTTGAACTGGATTTCTTCAACTTTCTCTTCTTCGAATATTTCAATTGTTTTCTTAAGAATTTTTGCTGAATATGTAATCGCTTCAGAGACATTTACGCTTCCATCTGTCCATATCTCCATTAAAAGCCGGTCGTAATCTGTTGCCTGTCCTACTCTCGCGTTCTCCACCTCATAATTCACCTTTTTTACAGGAGCAAAATCCGCATCTAAAGGAATGATGCCGGGCTTTTCAAGATCGCCATATCTTTCTGAAGCCGGCATATAACCTCTTCCTCTTTCTACAGTGGCTTCAATTTCCAGCTTTGCATTCTCATCAAGGGTAGCGATACTTTTTTCAGGATTCATAAGCTCTACAGATTCATTTAGTTTAAAATCCCCGCCCTTTATGTTTTTACTGCCGGAAGCCTCCAATTTTATTGTCTGGCTTTCTTCTGTGAACAATTTAAACCTAAGCTGTTTAAGATTTAATATTATTTCTAGCACATCTTCTTTTATTCCTTCTATTACAGCATATTCATGAGGCACATTGTTGATTTTTATTGAAGTTATTACCGCGCCTTCAAGTGATGCTAAGAGAATCCTCCTTAAAGAATTACCTATTGTATGCCCATAGCCTCTTTCAAACGGCTCGCATGTAAATTTTCCGTAATTCTTCTTTTCTTCTATCCATTCTAATTTTTGGGGAAGTTGAAAATCCCTGAATTTCATGTCTTTACCTCTCTCCTTTTATCTTTATTTTTCGGTTATAAGTATAAAAGTATAACCCCGACTTCCTACTTACTATAAAGCTCTACTATCAGATTTTCCTTTATATCTCCGCCGCCTATAGTTATCTCTTCTCTTGAAGGTTTCCGCTTTATCTTTCCCTTCAAAACCGATGAATCCCTCTCAATCCATTCCGGGGGTTCAGTTTTTCCACTTTTTTCTAAGGATTCCTTTATTTTTTCAATATCTTTGCTCTTTTCATTTACAGTCACTTCGTCGGCTTCTTTAACAATATATGAAGGTATATTCATTCTTTTTCCATTTACTTTTATATGCCCGTGCAAAACACGCTGACGCGCCTGAAGAATAGACTCAGCATACCCAAGCTGCCTGACAACGTTGTCCAGTCTGCATTCGAGGTTAATCAACAGGTTTGCTCCGGTTGGGCCTTCTTCTTTATCTGAAATGTTAAAGAAACGCCGGAACTGTTTTTCGCTCATAAAACATGATCTTTTTACCCTCTGTTTCTCCCTGAGCTGCAATCCGTATTCAGTCACCCTGGTTCTTGCGTTTCCATGCAATCCCGGGGGATAGCTTCTTTTTTCAACCGAGCATTTTGCAGTCATGCATTTTTCTCCCTTTAAAAAGAGCTTTTTTCTTTCTCTTCTGCACAGTTTACATACCGCTCCTCTATATACTGACATTTTTAAACCCTCCTTGGTTTAGGCGCACGGCATCCGTTATGTGGAATTGGTGTTATGTCCTCAATTGTCAGGACTTCCAATCCGGCTGACTCAAGACTTCTTATTGCAGTTTCCCTTGATGAGCCGGGACCTTTTACTTTTACGTCCACTCTTCTTACTCCACAATCCCTCATTGCCTTTTTTGCAGCCTCCTGGGCTGCCAACCCCCCGGCATATGCAGTTCCCTTTCTGGAGCCTTTCATTCCGACATCTCCCGTGGATGCCGAAGTCAGCACGTTTCCATTTTCATCTGTAATAGATACTATTGTATTGTTAAACGTGCTTTTAATATATACTTTTGCCTTCTCTACCTTTATTTTTCTTTTTTTCTTTCTTTTTTTTACTTTTCTTTTCTTTGCCATTTATTACTTTTTCCTTCCTTTTCTGGTTCTTGCATTTGTTCTCGTTTTTTGCCCCCTTACAGGCAGACCTCTTCTATGCCTTAAACCTCTGTATGTTCCTGTTGTCCTCAATCTGGCTATATCTTCACGCCTGGCCCTTCTAAGCTCTCCTTCTATTCTGTATTCCTGAACTTCATGCTGCAGTTTGTTTACTTCTTCGTCCGTAAGGTCTTTCGTTAGCTTCTCCGGGTCAACCTTTACCTTTTTTAATACTTTTGCGGCTGTTGTTTTTCCTATGCCGTATATATAAGTTAGTGAAACCTTTATCTTTTTTTGTGCCGGTAAATTTACTCCTGCTATCCTTGCCATATTTTACTCCGTTCTCTTATCCCTGTCTCTGTTTATGTCGCGGGTCAGTACATATAACACGTACTACTCCCTTTCTTCTTATAACCTTGCAGTTAGAACATATTGGTTTTACTGACGCTTTTATTTTCATTTTTTCTCCCTTTTTTCCTGATTTTTATCTAATCTGTATGTTATCCTTCCGCGTCCTGGATCATATTTTGATATTTCAATTCTCACCCTGTCGCCCGGAAGAACCCTTATATATTTTACTCTCATTTTACCCGACAGATGCGCAAGTATCTCCCCGTCCCCGTCGAGCTTAACCTTAAACATTGCATTCGGCAATGCCTGAATCACATCACCTTCTACTTCTAACTTGTCTTTTTCCATAAATATTCTGTTAACACTTTCGGCCCGTTCTTAGTAATCGCAACCGTTTTTTCAAAGTGACTTGAAAATTTTTCATCTTCAGTAACAACAGTCCATCCGTCATCTCTGTATTTAATTCTGTGTGTTCCCATATTAAGCATCGGTTCCAGTGCTAATACTACCCCGTTTTTTAATTTCATCCCTGTTCCCTTTTTACCGTAATTAGGCACATTCGGATGCTCATGAAGTCTTCTTCCTATTCCGTGTCCCACCAATTCCCTTACGACATTATATCCATTATTTTCCGCTTCCTGCTGGATTGCCCACGAGATGTCATACAGCTGATTTCCCGCAATCATCATTTTTATTCCCGCTTCAAGGGCCTTTTCTGTAACACTTATAAGCTTTTTATGTTTTTTCTCGGGCTTCCCTACACGTACTGTAAATGCCATATCAACATAAAGCCCTTCCCATATTCCCCCTACATCAATACTTATAATATCCCCTTCTTTTAATCTTTTTCCCTCAGAAGGAATCCCATGCACAATTTCATGGTTTAAAGATGTGCATATAGATGCCGGAAACGGGGGGCTTCCGTAATTTAAAAAAGCCGGTTTCATTTTTTTTTTGTCAAAGAGTTTTCTTGCCGCTTCTTCCAAGTCCATTGTAGTTATTTCCGACTTTACTTTCTCTCTCAGCCCGGCAGATATTTCTGATAACTTCATTCCCCCTTTTTGCATTGCTTTAATTTCTTCAGGGCTTTTTATGTTTATCATTTTTTAAAGAACTCTTATTTTAAATTTTATTTTCTATTTCTTTAAATACTTCCTCTATTGACCTGTTTCCGTTTATCTCTATTAATTTTCCTGATTCACGGTAATAATCAATCAGAGGTTCTGTTACTTCAACATACTTTTTTATTCTCTTTCTGGCGGTTTCCTCATTATCGTCTTCTCGTTTTTCATATTCACCGCCGCAGTTTTTGCATTTCCCTTTTGTGTTACCGGACAGATATATGTTATCTCCCGCGCCGCAGCTTTTACATTTCCTGCGTCCCGTCAATCTGGATACAGCCTCCCTGGAGTTTAGAGAAATATAAATTACATTATCAATTTCCTCAGACTTGTCAAATTCTTTTGCCTGATTTAGGGTTCGCGGAAACCCGTCAAGTATATATCCTTCTACAGCATCATCTCTCTTAAGTCTTTCCATTACAATGCTTATCACCAGTTCGTCAGGAACCAGATCCCCTCTTTTCATTATTTTTTCGGCTTTCATCCCGGTCTCAGTTTTATTCTTTACCGCTTCCCTGAATATATCTCCGGTCGAGATATGTACAATTCCACCCTTTTCAGCCATTTTTTTTGCCTGGGTTCCTTTCCCTGCCCCCGGAATTCCAAGCATTACATATTTTCCTTTTTTTACCATTTTATCTTCTTCTTGATCTTCCTCTCAAGCGCCCTTTTTGCATAAACCCTTCATACTGTCTCATTATCAAATGTGACTCCAGCTGCGCCATTGTATCTATGGCAACACCCACTACAATTAAAAGTGCCGTTCCTCCAAAATAAAACGGGGCATTAAAAAGCTCTCCGAAATAAGTCGGCATAATTGCAATTATCACCACAAATATTGCTCCCGCCAGAGTTGTCCTTGTCAGTATTTTATTTATATAATCCGCTGTCGGCTTACCCGGTCTTATGCCCGGTATAAATCCGCCCCATTTTTTCATGTTCTCTGCAATATCGTTTGGGTTAAATGTCATTGCAGTGTAAAAATAACAGAAGAATATGATTAATGCCGCGTATATTATCGTGTGAGTCATTGTTCCCGGTGTCATATATGCTCCGACAGTAGACCATATCCTTGAATCCGGTAAAAACATTGAAATCTGTCCCGGAACAAGCAGTACAGCCATCGCTAAAATAACGGCTATCACTCCGGATTGATCAATCTTTATCGGCAGGTGTGTGCCCTGCCCCCCGTACATTTTTCTCCCGACAACTCTCTTTGCATACTGCACCCTGATTCTTCTCTGCCCCTGTTCAACATAAACAACCGCCGCTGTTATGGCTATTACTATAGCAAGCAGAAATAAAGCACCCAGAATACTCATTTCCTCTACCCTGATGAGTCTTATTACATTGTTTATTCCAGCCGGCATTCTTGCCACAATGTTTGCAAAAATTATCAGTGATATTCCGTTTCCGATTCCGTTTTCCGTAATCTGCTCTCCGAGCCACATCACGAATATCGAACCTGCAAGCAGTGTCACGACAGTTATCAGCTGAAAACGCATTCCGGGGTTTACAACCACATTTACACCCCCGACCTCCATTGTCTGCATCCAGAATGTAAGCCCGAGTCCCTGTATTAACGCTATGACAACTGCAGCATACCTTGTAATCTGATTAAGTTTTTTTCTTCCTGCCTCCCCTTCTTTCTGCAGCTTTTCAAGGTAAGGTATTGATTTTCTAACAAGAGACATTATAATTGAGGCATTTATGTACGGCATTATTCCAAGTGCAAATATAGACAATCTGCCCAGTGCTCCCCCCGAAAACATATCTAAAAACCCGAAAAGCGTTCCCTCCTGGGCTTCAAAAAAAGCCCTCAACGCTGCAATATCAATTCCCGGAACCGGTATTGCATTTCCAAGCTGCAGCACCGCAAGGATTCCAAGTGTAAATAATATTTTTTTCTTAAGATCCTGTATCTTGAATATGTCTCCGAGTCCTCTGACCATTTCTATTTGATCTCCCCTCCGGCCTTCTTAATCTTTTCTTCAGCCGCAGCAGACATAAGACATCCAGACACTTTAACTTTTTTCTTAATCTCTCCCTTGCCTAATATTTTAACATTTTTCTTTCCCTTTATTATATTTTTTTCCCTGAGTTTCTTTGGAGAGACCAACTCGCCGCTTTTGAACCTCTCCTGTATTTGACTTATGTTTACTTCTTCAATTTCTTCTGCAAACTGTTTATTGCTAAAACCCCTTTTGGGAACCCTTCTTACAAGCGGCATTTGTCCACCTTCAAAAAAATACTTTTTTGAGTTTCCTGCGCGATGTCCGCTTCCGCCTTTTCCTCTGGTGCAGCTTCTTCCTTTTCCCGAAGACGCGCCACGACCTTTTCTTATTTTCTTTTTTTTCCCTCTTACAGAAGAATATACTTCTTCAATTGTTACTGTCTTTTTGGAATTCATAATTCCTCAACCTTTTTTTCCCTGCTCTCCGCGATCTCTTCAATTCTTTTCATTCTTTTCAAGCCGTTTATAGTGGCATATACAACATTTATCGGATTTCTTGACCGTAAGCATTTAGTAAGGATATTTTTTATTCCGACCGCCTCTATAACGGCTCTTGCAGGACCTCCTGCTATAACGCCTGTTCCCGGTCCCGCCGGTTTAAGAAGAATTTCTCCGGCGCCGCATTTTCCAATTATTGAATGCGGTATTGTGTAATCATCAGTTAATGAAACTTCAATCATTTCATCCTTAGCTTTCGATATCCCTTTTTCTATTGATGTTCTTACATCATTCGCCTTTCCTATTGCAACCCCAACCTTACCTTCTTTATTTCCTGTTACTACCAGCGTTGAAAACCCAAACCGTTTACCGCCTTTTACAACTTTTGCCACACGGTTTATATTTACAACCTTCTCTAATATCTCGTTTTTCTCTGCACCATTTTTTTTATTTTTTTTATCAGTCATCAAAAGTCAAGTCCCCCTTCCCGGGCCCCTTCTGCTATTTCCTTTACCTTACCGTGGTATTTAAATTTACCTTTGTCAAAAACAACCTTTTTTATTTTTCTTTTAAGCGCTTGTTCCGCAGCAACCTTTCCTATCTCCCTTGAAACTTTTTTAGATTCCTTCAGGGCCTTTTTCTTTATCTGGGGTGAAAGGGATGAGATTCCAAATAGAACTTTTTCCTCCCTGTCATTTATTAACTGGGCATATATATGCTTATTAGACCTGTACACTGCCAGCCTTGGCCTTTCGTTGTTTCCTTTTATTTTCTTCATTGTCCCGCTCCTGTAAATCCGCCGCCTACAGCAGCTTTTCCGGCCTTTTTCCTTATATGCTCTCCGTGATACCTTATGCCCGAACCCTTATAAGGCTCCGGCGGCTGAATATCCCTTATTTCCGCAGCCGTTTCTCCGACTTTCTGCTTATCCACACCCGATATTTCAATTATGTTCTTTTGAATATTTACTTCTATGCCTTCCGGGATATTATATTCATATGGATGGGATAATCCAATCTCCAGGATGAGCTTTTTTCCCTGAACCTTTGCTCTTTTTCCTCTACCTACCAGCTCCAGTTTTTTCATAAACCCATTCGTGACACCCTCAACCATATTACTTACAAGTGTTCTTGCCAATCCCTGAAGTGCTCTGCTTTTTCGCGATTCCTCTTTTCTTTCAACCTTTATTTCGCCGTCTTTCTTTTTTATTCCAATTTTTTCAGGAATCCTATATGTAAGCTCTTTTTTGTCTTTGCTTATTTTTATTATCCCTTTTTCAATATCTACTTTTACTTTTTCCGGTATTTTCACCGGTACTTTTCCTATTCTACTCATTTTTCTCACCAAACATGAAGTAATACTTCACCGCCTAAACGGTTTTTCCTGCACCCTTTATCAGTCATAAGTCCTTTTGATGTTGATATTACAGCTCTTCCAAGCCCTTCCATAACCCTTGGAATTTCCTCTTTGTTTACATATTGTCTTCTGCCCGGACTTGAGACCCTTTCCATGTCACGTATAACCGACTCCCCGCTCTTTGTATACTTCAGGAATATTCTTAATATTCCCTGCTTGTTATCTTCAATTGTTTTGTAATTTGCTATATATCCTTCTTCCTTTAAAATTCTTGCTATTTCCACCTTAAGTTTTGAAGAAGGCATATCCACATGCGGCTTTTCCCTTTCCAAAGAATTTTTAGTTCTTGCTATCATATCAGCTATTGTATCTGTTACTACCATGACGATTTTACTACTCCCGGGATCTTCCCCTCATTTGCAAGCCTTCTGAAACAAATCCTGCACAATCCGAAATCTCTCATATATCCATGTCTTCTGTGACATATATTGCACCGGTTGTATTTTCTCACCCTGTATTTAGGTTCCTTTTTCTGTTTTTCTACTAATGCTTTTCGAGCCATATTTACTCCTATTCTTTATTTAAACGGAAACCCCAGCAACTCAAACATCTTCTCTGATTTATCCCTGTCATGCTTATCAGTCACTATTGTTATTCCCATTCCTTTTATATGCTTTACTGTATCAGGGTTTATTTCAGGGAATATTGATTCATCCTCCAGCCCTATTGTAAGGTTTCCGAAGCGATCCAGGCTCTTTTTAATTCCACCGAAGTCCCTTATACGCGGAAGAACCACTCTCAACAACCTCTCAAGAAAGGAATTCATCATTTCCCCCCTGAGTGTAACCATACACCCTATAGGGGTTCCCTTTTTTATTCCAAAGTTTGATATCGCCTTTCTTGCCTTTGTCACTACCGGCTTTTGTCCTGTAATCTGAGCCAGGTGTTTTTTTGCTTCTTCCATCACAGTCGAATCATCTTTTGCCTTGTTTAAACCCATGTTAATCACTACTTTCTCAATTTTAGGGCATTCCATTTTGTTCTTTAATTTATATGTTTTTTTAATTTCAGGGATAACATCTTTTCTGTATTTTTTTTCTATACTTGTTTCAAGCTTTTTAGTTGTCATACAATCATCTCCCCGCATTTCTTGCATATTCTAACCTTTTCACCATCTTGAAGTCTGTCAAATTTTACTTTTGTCGGCTGATCACATTTAGTGCATATTAACTGAAGATTTGCGAGACTTACAGGCAGTTCAACATCAAGAACCCCTCCCTGAGACTGGCCTGTCGGACGGGAATGCTTCTTCGCAACATTAAGTTTTGAAACCACAGCTTTTCCGGATGAGGGCCTGATTTTAAGAACCTCTCCCGTTTTTCCCTTATCTTTACCTTTTTTTATTATTACTTTATCTTTTTTCTTTATCTTAAGCATTTTACACAACCTCCGGTGCCAATGATATGATTTTTGTGAAGTTTTTATCTCTGAGTTCTAAAGCTATAGGACCGAATACCCTTGTTCCCATAGGCTGCATGTTTTTATCTATTAATACAGCACTGTTATCATCAAACCTTACAACGGTTCCGTCTTCCCTTTTTACCGGCGCCTTTGTTCTTACTATCACCGCTTTTACTATTTCCCCCTTAGTCATTTCTGTTGAAGGAATAGCATCTTTAACAGTGCCTACTACTATATCACCCACTCCGGCGTATTTTCTTCCCGTGCCTCCAAGCACCCTTATACATAGTATTTTTTTTGCGCCAGAGTTATCAGCTACATTTAATATACTTTCTGTCTGTATCATCTTTTTTTCTCAACAATTCTCCATCTTTTCATACGACTCATAGGCCTGCATTCTTCTATTAAAACCCTGTCACCGCTTTTTGTGCTATTCTCTTCATCATGAACGTAATATTTTTTACTTTTTCTTAGTACCTTTTTATACAAAGGATGCCTGAAACTTCTTTTTACGTTCACTACACGTGTTTTATCCTGGTTATCCGCGGTTATTATGCCTGTCATCCTTCTGCGCTTTTTTTCTTTATTCTTCATTGTTTTTCTCTTTTATTATTGTCATTATCCTTGCAATCTCGCGTCTTTTTTTCCGTATCTGCAATGGATTGTTAAGCGCTCCGGTTTTATTTTGAAACCTGAGCTCCATATATTTCTTTTTTTCATCCGCAAGCCTGCTCTGCAGTTCTTTTACCGTTTCATTTCTCAATTCTTTTGTCTTCACTGGTACTGTCCTCTTTTTACAAACCTGCATTTCATTGGCATCTTTGCTGCAGCTCTTTTCATGGCAACTTTGGCATTTTCTTCTTCAAGCCCTTCCAGTTCAAACATTATTCTTCCCGGCTTTACTATTGCAACATACTGCTCTACATCTCCTTTTCCCTTACCCATTCTTGTCTCTGCCGGCTGTTTTGTAACCGGATGGTCCGGAAAAATTCTTATCCATACCTTTCCGCCTCTTTTCATGTATCGGGTAATTGTTACCCGCGCTGCTTCTATCTGCCTTTCTGTAACCCACTGTGGCTCCATTGCTTTTAATCCATATTCTCCAAAATTTATTTTACTTCCCCGCATGGATTTACCCTTTCTGCGGCCTCTGTGCTTCTTTCTGTATTTTACTTTTCTAGGTCTCATTTTCTTTTTTTTCCTCCAAACCTAAAAGTTCTCCATGGTAAATCCAAACCTTGATCCCTATATTCCCGTAAGTTGTTTTAGCTTCACAAAACCCGTAATCTATATCAGCCCTTATTGTCTGAAGCGGTATTCTTCCTTCCTTTGTCCATTCTGTGCGCGCAATTTCCGAACCGTTAAGTCTGCCGCTTACTGATATCTTAACCCCTTTGGCTCCATCCTGGATTGTTCTGTCTAAAGCTCTTTTCATAACACTTCTGAACCTTATTTTCTTTTCAAGAGCCTTTGCTATTCCGTCTGCCACAAGGTATGCATCCAGCTGGGGCTTTTTTACCTGTTCAATATTTATTGTGGTTCTGTACCCTGTCATGTCTTCTATCTCAGTTTTTAAATTTTCTACTTCTCCCCCACCCTTACCTATTATCACACCAGGTTTGTCCGTATATATTGACACCCTTATGTTCTCCCCCATTCTTTCTATGTCAATCCTTGAAATACCAGTGTTATCTACCCTGTTTCTGAGAAATCTCCTGATTTTCTCATCCTGCGCAATAAACTCCGGCATTTTTTTTAGGTTAAACCACCTTGAACGCCAGTTTTTATTTATTCCTAACCTGAAAACTGTTGGATGAACTTTTTGACCCATTTTTAACCTACTTCTATTTCAATGTGAGAAGTCGGCCTCTTGTATATATCCGCTCTTCCCATCGCCCTGGGCCTTAGCCTTTTCATTGCCGGACCCTTTCCAACCCACACTCTCTTGACCTTTACTCTTTCGGGTATATCCGATGCGCCGGCGTTTGCAACTGCCGACTTGAGTGTCTTTTCCACAGTTTTTGCCGCTCTTTTATCCATAAATTTCAGTTCCTTATACGCTTCAGTTACATTCAACCCTTTTATTTTATCCAGAACAATTCTTACCTTTCTTGGACTCATTCTGACATATTTTGTTTTTGCTATCGCATTCATTTTGTGATTTCCGCTTCTATTTCCTTCGAGTGAGCAGCGCCGTGGCCTCTAAAGAATCTTGTTGGCGCAAACTCTCCCAGCCTGTGGCCTACCATATTTTCTGTTATATATACATCTACAAACCTTTTTCCATTGTGAACAGGAATTGTTAACCCCACAAAACTTGGAATTATCATTGAGCTTCTTGCCCATGTCCTGTCCGTCTTTTTACTTCCACTCTTTTTTGCTCTGTTAACTTTCTTCATTAGTGATTCAGCAACAAAAGGCCCTTTTTTTGCCGATCTTGACATTATTTTTTCCTCCGTACTATGAATTTTTCCGATGATTTTCTTTTTTTCCTTGTTTTCACACCCTTTTCTATTTTTCCCCATGGTGTCGAAGGAATATTGTCCCCCTTGCTTCTTCCCCGTCCTCCCCCGTGCGGATGATCAAACGCATTCATTGCCGTTCCTCTTACTCTTTGCCTTCTTCCCCTGTGCCTTGTGGCTCCGGCAAAGCCGAGTTTTTCTTTTTCGTGGTCCATATTGCCCAGTTTTCCAATTGTTGCCCTGCATTTTTTATTGACAAACCTGACCTCTCCTGATGGACATTTTATCTGCACCATATTTCCTTCTTTTGCAGTTATAGTTGCTTCTCCACCTGCGCTTCTTACCATTACTCCGCCTTTTCCGGGTGTCATTTCAATGTTGTGTATTACCGTGCCTTCCGGAATATTTTCAAGCATTCTTACGTTTCCCGGTTTCAATGGGGCATTTTCCGAACTTTCCACCTTGTCGCCGACTTTTAACCCCATTGGATGTAAAATATAGGCTTTTTCCCCGTCAGGGTATATTATTAACGCTATGTTTGCCGACCTGTTGGGATCATATTCTATTGCATGTACTTTCGCCGGATTAGTTTTGTTTCTTTTAAAATCAATTTTTCTGTATTTTCGCTTACTTCCTCCACCCCTGTGTCTTGCGGTTATTCTTCCATTGCTGTTTCTTCCGCCTTTTTTTCTTTTTACAACTGTAAGTGACTTTTCGGGTTTTTTCTTCGTTATTTCTTCCCTTTTAACTCGCGAGCTGAACCTTTTTGCCGGTGATAATGCTTTATATCTTCTTATTGCCATTTTACGGACCTTCCATTAACTTTATTCTTTCGCCCTGGGCCAGTTTCACAACAGCCTTTTTTTTCACGGGTGATCTTCCTTCAAATCTTCCCATCCTTTTCGGTTTTGATTGTATTTTTAGTGTATTTACAGACAGAACCTTCGTTTTGAAAAGCTCTTCTACCGCTTCCTTTATCTGAACCTTATTAGCTCTTTTATCAACAATAAATGAATATTTATTATCTTCCATCCTGTCAGTCGTTGACTTTTCCGTTATTACCGGTCCTTTTATTATGTCATATGCTGTTTTTGCACTCATTCTTTTATTCCTCTTGATTCCTTAAAATTTTTCCATGCGTTTTTTGTAAATATTATATTTTCATTTTTTATTATGTTGTATGCGCTCAGCCTGTTCTGATTTATTATTTCAATATTTTTTAGATTTCTGTAGGCCTTTATGTTTTCACTATCTTCTTTGTCCAATACAAGCAAAACTCCACTTTCTTTTTTTCCCAATGATTTTTCAAGCTGCAGTTTTGCATTTCTTGTTTTGTTTTCCTTTACTTCAATTTTATCTGCTATTTTAAGGTTTCCCTCTTTTATTCTTTGCATTACAGCCTGCCTTAATGCTTTTTTCTTTTTTCTTTTTGTCAAATTCTTCGAAAAGTCCCTGTTTTTGTCAGGCCCGAAAGTTACTCCGCCGCCTCTCCATATAGGAGATGTTCTGCTTCCTGCGCGTGCCCTTCCGGTTCCTTTTTGCCTGTACGGCTTCCTTCCGCCCCCGGAGACCTCACGCCTTGTTTTCGCATGCGCTGTCATCTGTCTCATATTTGCGCGCTCTGACTCGATAATTTCATGCATTAATTTTAGGTTTATTTTTTCCTTTTCTGCCGATTTTTTTATTTTTGGTGATGATAAATTCATCTTACGTTTGCCCTCTTGCTTTTTCTTATGAATATTAATCCTTTATTCGGTCCCGGAACCGCCCCTTTAACTGCAATAATATTTTCCTTCTCATCCACATTTACGATCTCAAGATTCATTTCTGTAACTTTTTCGCCGCCGCTCCGCCCGGCCATTTTCTTTCCCGGGAATACACGGCTCGGATCTGCAGACTGACCTATTGAACCCGTGCTTCGATGCATTGTGGAACCGTGTGTTGCTCTTCCGCCGTTGAAACCCCATCTTTTTACCACACCCGTAAAGCCCTTTCCTTTTGATTTACCCTGAATGTCAACCATGTCAGTTTCTTTAAAAACCTCGGCTCCTATTCTTTCTCCCTTTTCAGGCATTTTGTCTTCACTTCCGGACCATTTAACTTCTTTTAAATACTTCAATGAGGGAACATCCTGCTTTTTAAAATACCCGGCCTCAGGTTTTTTTACATCTTTCTCTTTCATTTTTTCAAACCCCAGCTGTATATTTTTTCCATTTTTATTTACAACATAGCATGGCCCGCATTTAAGAAGGGTTACTGGCACAGTCTTTCCCTCACTGTCAAACCATCTGCTCATTTTTATTTTTTTTCCGAGTATTCCCTGTATCATTTTTACGCTTTTATCTCCACATCTATTCCTGCCGGGAGTTCAAGCTTTCCCAGCTCATCAACCGTAACCGGTGTAGGTTCATGTATGTAAATCAGCCTTTTATGAATCCGCATTTCAAACTGGTCCATTCCCCTTTTATCTACATGAGGCGATTTTACAACTGTATATTTTTTAACCTTTGTCGGCAACAATATCGGCCCGGAAATTTCCGAACCGGTTCTTCTTATTGTCGAAGCTATTTTCTCTACCGATTTATCGAGCATACGGTGATCGTACGCTTTCAACTTTATTCTTATTTTATTTTCGTTAGCCATTTACTCTATTATTTCCGTTACGACACCCGCTCCAACGGTGTGTCCGCCTTCTCTTATCGCAAACCTCAGCCCCTTTTCCATCGCTATAGGCTGTATCAGTTCTCCCTCTAAATCAACATTGTCTCCGGGCATAACC
>Ga0207421_10002221_pt1 | contig 24309 bp, 20 predicted proteins | sample SodLakKL_010_SED_4_FD_187542 | JGI IMG/M metagenome (GOLD analysis project Ga0207421, IMG submission 187542) | Alkaline sediment microbial communities from Lake Tanatar, Kulunda Steppe, Russia - 8KL_010_SED (SPAdes) (version 2) | ecosystem: Environmental > Aquatic > Non-marine Saline and... | reverse complement strand
CGGCAACCTCGATGTCGAGGTGGTCGGGGCCACCGACCTGCTGCTCGACGGTGACGCCACCGACGAGGCGATCGCGGCGCTGGCGACCCAGGACCTCGACCTGCTGCTGGTGCTGCAGGTGACGTTCACGGACGCCGACGCGATCGTGCGGGCGGCCGAACGCATCGACGCGCCGCTGGCCCTGTGGGCGTTCCCGGAGGCCCGGACCGGTGGCCGGTTGCGCATCAACTCGTTCTGCGGGATCAACCTCGCCGGGCATGCGCTGACCGATGCCGGACACACCTACGACTACCTGTACCGCGCCAACGACGACCCGGTCGCCCTGGAGGAGCTCCGGGCCATCCTGGGTGGGCGCGAGCACCGGGCGACCACATGGGCGCCGGCGCCCGACCTGTCGGCACTGCCCGAGGCAGCGGTGGCGACCGCCACGGCGGTCCGAGACCAGCTGCGGGCCTCCCGGATCGGGCTGTTCGGCGACCACCCGGACGGCTTCCATCCCTGCCGGTACGACCCTGCGATGCTGGACGCGACCGTCGGGATCGGCGTCGACCGGATCGAACTCGATGAACTGTTCGCCGCGGCGCGGGACGTCCCGGCCGATGACCGTGCGACCGTCCGGGCCCGGGTGGGCGCAGCGCTCGACGGGGTGGACGACGTCGATCAGGACGCGCTCGGCAAGACGCTCGACACGTACTCGACCCTGCGCACGATGGCCGACGACCGCGGCTGGAGTGGTGTCGCGGTGCGGTGCTGGCCGGAGATGTTCACCGATCACGGCGGCGCGGCCTGCGCGGCGATGGCCATGCTCACCGACGAGGACCTCCCGGCCGCCTGCGAGCGGGACGTCTACGGCAACGTCACTGAGGTGGCGCTCGCCGCCCTGACCGGCGGCGCTCCGGCGTTCATCGCGGACCTCGTCGACCTGGACCGCGGCTCGGAGACCGGCGTGCTGTGGCACTGCGGGCTCGCGCCGCTGTCGATGGCTGACCCGGGCGCGCGCCCGAAGGCCGGACTGCACTCCAACCGGCAGAAGCCGCTGGTCCACGAGTTCCCGTTGAAGCCCGGCCGCATCACCATCGCGCGGCTGCACCAGAGCCCGGAGGGGCTGGCGCTGGTGATCGCGGGTGGCGAGATGCTGGAGGCACCGGCGAGCTTCTCCGGCACGTCCGGTGTCTGCCGGTTCGATCGCGACGCCAACGGCATGTTGGCCGCCATCATGGACCACGGGCTGGAGCACCACTACGCGTTCGTCTACGCCGACATCCGCGATGAACTGCGCGCGTTGGCGGCGCTGTGGGGCGTGAAGGTGCTGGAGATCGCCTGATCGTTCAGGGCGCGTCGCCGAGTTCGGCCTGGAGTCGCCAGAGTTCCTGGGTCAGCTCGGCGACCACCTCGGCGTAGCCGGGGTCGTCGTACACGCTGTGGATCTCGCCCGGATCCTCGTCCAGGTCGAACAGTTCCCACTCCGGACCGTGGCCGTCGCCGTCGTAACGGATCAGCTTGTAGTGGTGGGTGCGGATGCCGTAGTGGGCCTGCACCGCGTGGTCCGGGTCGATGTGCATCCAGTAGCGGTAGTACATCGACCGGCGCCAGTCGTCCGGCGTCCGGCCCTGCAGCAGGGGGCGGAAGCTCACCCCCTGCATCGCAGCGGGGATCCCCACCCCCGCGAGCTCGAGGAAGGTCGGCGCGACATCGACGTTGAGCACCATGTCGGTGTTGACCGCACCCTCCTGCACCTCCCGGGGGTAGCGCACCAGGAACGGCATCCGCAGTGACTCCTCGTACATGAAGCGCTTGTCGTACCAGCCGTGATCGCCCAGGAAGAACCCCTGATCCGAGGTGTAGACCACCACGGTGTCGTCGGTCAGGCCCTCCGCGTCCAACCAGTCCAGTGTGCGGCCGAGGTTCTCGTCGATCGCGGCGACGCACCGCAGGTAGTCCTTGATGTAGCGCTGGAACTTCCACCGCTTCGCCTCCGCGGCTGACAGGCCCTCCGGCGTCGGGACCTTGAGGTCCTCGAGCTTCAGGTCCCGGTCGATGCGCATCCGTGCGTTGCGGGCGGCGCTGGCCCGGTGCGAGTAGTCGTCATCGAAGGTGGCCGGCAGCGGGACCTCGAGGTCCTCGTACAGGTGCGCGTGTCGTGGTGCCGGCTCCCAGTTGCGGTGCGGGGCCTTGTGGTGGAGCTTCAACATGAACGGGCGGTCCGGGTCGCGATGCGCGAGCCAGTCCAGGGACAGGTCGGTGATGATGTCGGTGACGTAGCCGGGAACCACGCGGCGTTCTCCCTCGGGGTCGGTCGTCTCGCCCGCCTTCCAACGGATCAGCTCCGGGTCGGTGTAGTCGCCCTGGTCGGGCAGCACGTCCCAGTAGTCGAACCCGGTCGGGTCGTGGATCCCGCCGTGCCCGAGGTGCCACTTACCGACCACCGCGGTCTGGTACCCGGCGGCCTGCAGCAGCTTCGGGAAGGTGGTCTGCCGACCGTCGAAGTGGGTGTCCAGCCCGGTGACACCGTTGGTGTGGTTGTAGGTCCCCGTCAGGATCGCCGCCCGGCTGGGCGTGCAGATGGAGTTCACGCAGAAACAGTTGTCGAACCGCATGCCGCCGTCCGCCAACCGGTCGATGCCGGGGGTCTTGGTCAGGTGGCTGCCGTAGGCGCTGATGGCGTGGGCCGCGTGATCGTCGGCCATGATGAACAGGAGGTTCGGACGGGGATCGGACACGGGTGGTGCTCCTGGTCAGGTGGCTGGGTCAGGTGGCTGGATGGTCGGACGCGGACAGCAGGCTGGGAGGTGGCGACTATGGTCGTGGGTCCCGACAACCATGAGCAAGGAACCACCATGACTGATCGCACCGCTTCCGTCGTCTGGTCCGGCACCCTCTTCGAAGGCTCCGGCACCGTCAACCTCGATTCGTCGGGCCTGGTCAGCGACGCGCCCGTGTCGTGGCCCGCGCGTGCCGAGGAGCCGGGTGGCAAGACCAGCCCGGAGGAACTGATCGCCGCCGCCCACGCGTCCTGCTACTCGATGGCGTTGTCGAAGGCCCTCGCGGACAACGGCACCCCCGCGGACAAGCTCGAGACCTCCGCAACCGTGACGTTCGTGCCCGGCACCGGGATCACCAAGAGCGCCATCACCGTGCGGGTCACCGCACCCGGCCTGGACGACGACGGCCTGGCCGCGACGACGCAGGGAGCCAAGGACGGCTGCCCGGTGTCCGGCGCGCTGGCCGACAGTGTCGAGATCACGCTGGACGCCGCGTTCGCCTGATCGACGCCGCCCCGGAGGTCGTGGAGGTCAGGGAGGTCCTGACGTGAAGGCGCTGGTGAAGGCCGAATCTGCGCCGGGCCTGGTCCTGCAGGACGTCCCGGAGCCCGAGGTCGGGATCAACGACGTGCTCGTGCGTGTCACGGCCACCGGGATCTGTGGGACCGACCTGCACATCCGCGCCTGGGACGACTGGGCCCGGGGGGCGGTGCGGACACCACTCACCGTCGGGCACGAGTTCGTCGGTGAGGTCGTCGAGGTCGGCGCGAACGTCAACGACTTCGCGCCGGGAGATCGCGTCTCGGGCGAGGGGCACCTGGTCTGTGGACGTTGCCGCAACTGCATGGCCGGTCGTCGCCACCTCTGCGCGGCCACCGAGACGATCGGTGTCACGCGGGACGGTGCCTTCGCGGAACTGATCTCGCTGCCGATGACCAACCTGTGGCGACATGCCGATGATGTGCCCGACGACGTTGCGGCGATCTTCGATCCGCTCGGCAACGCCGTGCACTCGGCCCTGAAGTTCCGGGTGCTCGGCGAGGACGTGCTGATCACGGGCGCCGGTCCCATCGGGCAGATGGCCGCGGCCGTGGTCCGCCACGCCGGTGCACGTCATGTGGTCATCACCGATGTGAACCCCGACCGCCTCGCGCAGTCCGTCGCGATGGGGGTCACCCGGGCGGTGGACGTCCGGAACGAGTCCCTGGCCGACGTGCAGCGCGAGCTCGGTATGGCCGAGGGCTTCGACGTCGCGCTGGAGATGTCGGGACAGCCTTCGGCGATGCACGACATCATCGCCAACATGTCGCACGGCGGCAGCATCGCGTTGCTCGGCATCCCCACCGAGGACTTCCCGATCGACTGGACCACGGTCGTGTTCAACATGCTCACGCTCCGGGGCATCTACGGGCGCGAGATGTACGAGACCTGGTACGCGATGACGGTGATGTTGCAGTCCGGATTGGACATCTCGCCGGTCATCACCCACCGTTTCTCCCACAGAGACTTCGAGGAGGCGTTCGACACCGCCGCCGACGGACGTGCCGGCAAGGTCCTGCTGGACTGGACCGACACCTGAGCGACACAGGAGATAGTGATGGACGACCGGCTACGCGCCGAGCTGGCAGCCGAACTCGACGCCCTGCGCGACGAGGGCACCTACAAGGCCGAACGGATCCTGACCTCGCCGCAGGGCGGCACGGTGGAGGTGGGCGAGGGCCCGGTCATCAACCTGTGCTCCAACAACTACCTCGGACTGGCGGACCATCCTGACCTGCTCGCCGCCGCGCAATCCGCGCTGGACCGGTGGGGGTTCGGGATGGCCTCGGTGCGCTTCATCTGTGGCACCCAGGAGATCCACACGGAGCTGGAGGCGCGGCTCAGTGGGTTCCTGGGGACCGAGGCGACGATCCTGTACAGCTCGTGCTTCGACGCCAACGCCGGGCTGTTCGAGGTGCTGCTCGGCGAGGAGGATGCGGTCATCTCCGACGCGCTCAACCACGCCTCGATCATCGACGGGATCCGGCTGTGCAAGGCCGCGCGGTACCGCTACGCGAACCGCGACCTCGGCGACCTGGAACGCTGTTTGCAGGAGGCCGGTGACGCACGGCGGCGGCTGATCGTCACCGATGGTGTCTTCTCGATGGACGGCTACCTCGCGCCGCTGGACGGGATCTGCGAGCTGGCTGACCGCTACGACGCGATGGTCGTCGTCGACGACTCGCACGCCGTCGGGTTCGTGGGTGACGGCGGCCGGGGGACCCCGGAGCACTTCGGGGTCGCCGATCGTGTGGATCTTCTCACCGGGACGCTCGGCAAGGCGCTCGGTGGGGCCAGTGGCGGGTACGTCAGCGGACGGCGTGAGGCCGTCGCGCTGCTGCGGCAACGCTCGCGCCCCTACCTGTTCTCGAACTCCCTGGCACCACCGATCGTCGCGGCGTCGCTCGCCGCGCTGGACCTGGTGGAGGGCTCATCGGCCCTGCGCGAGCAGGTGCGCGACAACGCGGCGCGGCTGCGCTCGCAGCTCGAGGATGCCGGGCTCGATCTGCTCCCCGGCGAACACCCGATCGCGCCGATCATGGTCGGGGACGCGGCCAGGGCCACCGCGGTCGCGCAACGGGCCCTGGAGTTGGGGGTCTACGTCACGGCGTTCAGCTACCCCGTCGTCCCGCGTGGGCAGGCGCGGATCCGCACCCAGGTCTCCGCCGCGCACACCCCCGAGGAGATCGACCGCGCGGCTTCCGCCCTGATCGAGGCCGTCACCACCGCGATCCCGGACTGAACCACCCGCCGGGGGGCCTCCGCCGATCAGGCGGGTGGGGTCGCCCGACCCTGGGCGAGGGCGATGATGTGCTCGACCTCGGCGTTGGCGCCCGAACAGATCAGCACCACGTCCTGGTCGGCAGCGACATCGAGGTGGCCCGCCAGGACCGCGGCGATCCCCACGGCGGCGCCGCCCTCCAGGATGAGGCGGTGCTGATCGAACGCGAACCGCATCCCGTCCCAGATCTCCTGCTCGCAGAGCAGGACGACCTCGTCGACCAACGCCCGCACGATGGGGAAGGTCGTCGCGTTCGTGCGGCCGATCCCGCCCTGCAGGCTGTCGGCCAGGGTCGGTTCCTCCGGGAGTTCGACCGGTCGCCCGGCAGCCAGGCTGGCCGCCATCACGGCAGCGCGCTCCATGGCGACGCCGACCACCCGCACGTCCGGGCGGGTGGCCTTGACGGCCACGGCGATCCCGGCGGCCAGTCCGCCGCCCGACAGCGGGATGACCACCGTCGTGGTCGCCGGCACCTGCTCGAGGATCTCCAGCCCGATCGTCCCCTGGCCCGCGATCACCTGGGGATCATCGAACGGGTGGACCAGCGTCATCCCGCGCTGCTCGACGAGTGTGTCGGCGGTGACGAGCGCATCCGCCTGCGAATCCCCGCCGACGATCACCTCGCAGCCGGTCGCGCGGAGTGCCGCGACCTTGCCCGGGGGGACGTGGACCGACACACAGATCGTGGCGGGAACCCCGCGTGCGGCCGCGACGTGCGCGACGGCGCGGCCGTGGTTCCCGGTCGAGGCGGTGACCACCCCCCGCTCCAGGGCGGCCGGATCCAGTGTGCCGAGCCGTGATGCGGCGCCTCGGACCTTGAAGCTGCCGGTGGGTTGGAGGTTCTCCAGCTTCAGCCAGTACCGGCCCGCACCGGGCAGCGGCATGGCGGGGATGACCGGTGTTGCGACCGCGATGCCCGCGATCCGTGACCGGGCGGCCGCGACGTCGGCGAGCGTGACGGGCAGCTCAGGTATCGACACGGATCCCCGCCCCGGCCTCCAGGCACCGCGTCGTCGCCAGTGACGCGATCGCGGTGTCCTGCGCTCCCGTCCCGGTGAGGTCGCAGATCGTCACGGCGTCAGGGGATCGCCGTCCCCGCCTGTCGCCGCTGATGATCTGCCCGAGTTCGACCGCCTCCCCGGGATCGAAGCCAGCGGCGACCGCGGCGCGTAGTTCGCCCAGCCGGGTGCTCTGCCCCCGGTGGTCGCAGACGACCAGGTCGGCCGCCTGGATCGCCTGGGCGGCCACCTCCTGCTTGTGCTCGGCATCGGACCCGACGGCCGTGACGTGCAGCCCCGGATGGAGCACGCCCAGATCGACCAGCGGTTCGGTCGCGGGGGTGGTGGTGACGAGCACCTGCGCGTCCTGCGCCGCTGCGGCCGGTGACGGCGCCGCAGCCACCGGCAATCCCAGTTCGCCGCTCATGGTCTCGGCGAACGTCGCGGCCTCGGAGGCGCTGCGCGACCAGACCAGGGCCCGCTCGATCGGGCGGACCTGGCAAAGCGCCCCGAGCTGCAACCGTGCCTGCACGCCGGCGCCGAGCACCGCCGCAACGGTCGCACCAGGGACCGCGAGGTGGTCGGCTGCGACCGCACCGGCCAGGGCCGTCCGCAGGTCGGTCAGGTAGCCGTTGTCGAACAACGCGGCGCGCGGGATCCCGGTCCGCGCATCGAGCAGGATCATCAGCCCGCCCAGGCTCGGCAGGCCGATCGACGGGTTGTCGAAGAACCCGGCAGAGACCTTCACGGCGACACCGCCGTAGCCGGGGAGGTAGGCCGACTTGATGTCGATCTCACCCCGGCGCTCCGGGATGTCGATGCGCATGATCGGTGGCATCTGTGCCCGCCCCGAGCTGATCAGCGGGTAGACGGCCTCGATCGCCATGCGTTCGTCGTCGCCCAGCCCGACCGCGGCACGCAGATCGGGTTCGGTGAGGATGTGGATCGCTGTCATGTCCGTCGACCTTTCGATCGGGGACCTGGCCGTGGCCGCCCTCCGGTTACACCGCGTCCAGCGCCTGACGCAGGTCGTTGATGAGATCGGTGACGTCCTCGATCCCGGTCGAGTAGCGCACGAGACCTTCGGGGATGCCTAGTTCCGCACGTTCCTCGTCGGTGCATTCCACGTGGCTGGTCGTCGACGGCGGTCCGACGATGGTCTCCACCGCGCCGAGGTTGGCCGCAGCGTGGGAGAGTCGCAACTGCGGGAAGAAGCGCGCGACCGCCTCCAGGCCACCCTCCAGGCCGAAGCTGAGCATGCCGCCGAAGCCCCGCATCTGCTTCTTGGCGATCTCGTGCTGCGGGTGTGACGGCAGACCCGGGTAGTTGACCACGGTCACCTTCGGGTGGGTCTCCAGGAACTCGGCGACCTTCTGCGCGTTGTCCTGCTGGCGCTCGACACGCAGATGCAGGGTCTTCATGCCGCGCAGCAGTAGGTAGGCGGCCTCCGGGTGCAGCGTCGCACCGTTGATCTCGCGGTAGTGGTAGATCCGCTCGATCAGGTCCTTGCGTCCGACCACGACCCCGCCGAGCGCGTCCGCGTGGCCCCCGAGGAACTTGGTCGCGCTGTGCACGACGAGGTCCGCGCCGAGCGCGATCGGGTTCTGGTTGATGGGCGTCGCGAAGGTGTTGTCCACGACCACGACCGCTCCGGCCGCCTGCCCGGCGGCGATCAGACGGGGAAGGTCGATGATCTTCAGCGTCGGGTTGGTGGGTGTCTCGAGGTAGAGCAGGTCGCACCCGTCCGCGATCGCGCGTTCCACCGCCTCCGAGTCCGTGGTGTCGCAGAGCTGCACGTCGATGTCGAACTCGGGGAGGAACTCGGTGAACAGCTTGCTGGTGCCGCCGTAGGTGTCCTTGACGCTCACCACGCGCTGGCCCGGTCGGAGCAAGGTCCACAGGGTCCCGCTGATCACCGCCATGCCGGTGGACGCCGATGTGACGGCCTCCGCGCCCTCCATGAGCCGGACCTTCTCCTCGAAGGCGTCCACGGTCGGGTTGGTGTTGCGGCCGTAGATGTGGCCCTCGCGCTCTCCCCTGGCCACCGCCAACCAGTCATCGAAGTCGTCGTAGCCGAACGACACGCTGTGGACGACCGGGACCTGGGTGGCCCGATCGGCCATGGGGTGGACCTCGCCACCCCAGACGGCGACCGTGCCGGGAGCGTCGTGGGCGTTGGATGCTGTGGTCATGGCAGGTCCTTCGAACGGTGGCGTGGTGCGGTGCGGGTCAGATGTTGGTCGGGGACGGCGAACCGTGGGTTCCGTACACGTGGTCGTTGAACCGGCCGAGCAGTAGGCGCATGTGGGTCGTGCGGACCTCGGCGAGCGCGTGGCCGGTGGGTTGTTGCATGGCGTCGATGGTCTGTTCGAGCTCGTCGCGCATCAGGTCGAGTTCGCGGTCGAGATCCATCTCCGGCAGGAACTGCAGCCAGACCCGTGCCGTCTGGTGGTAGAGCAGATCGTGGATCCAGCGCAGGGTCTCGTTGGAGAAGACGGTCATGACCGTCTGGTGGTACCGGTTGTAGAGCGCGCCGAGCTTCCGGATGTCCCGCGAGCGGCGGACGTCCTCGAGGTCCGCCTTGATCCGGGACAGCTCCTCGAGGGTCGCCGGAGGCGCGGGCACACGGATGAACTCGTCGATCATCTCCATGATCTTCAGCCGCACGGCCCAGACGTCACGCAGTTCCTTGATGTCCACGGTGGCCACCGTCGCGCCCTCGCCGGCCCGTTGCTTGACCAGCCGCTCGTGATCGAGTCGGTTCAGGACCTGGCGGATGGGTGTCCGACTGACGCCGAACTCGGTGGCGAGGGCCTCTTCGGTCAGGCGCGTGCCGGGGCTGATGTCCAACAGGCAGATGCGCTCCCGGAGGTCGGAATAGATCTCCACGGGGGTGGGTTTGTGGCTGGTCGTTGGCACGAGGGTTCCCGACGGACGCGTGCGGTCCCGCGACTCTACGCCCTGTGCGGGTGCGATGCATACCGTCGGGATACAGGCTGGACACGCTACGACGGCGACCGTAGGGTGTCGTGGGGACGGTGACCCCGTCGCATCCGCCAGGCATCCGATCGGTCGCTGCGCGGCAACCGGGTGGCACCGTGCAGGGTCAACACATCGAAACCGACCGTGACGCCGACCGTTCACAACAAGTGAGGACCATCGTGAAGATCAGACGACCATTGTTCGCGCTGCTGGCTGCCGGAGCACTCGTGCTCACGGCCTGCGGCGAAGACGTCGTGGACGAACCCGTGGACACCGAGGAGACCGATGACGCCCCCGAGGCGACCGGTCTGCTGGCTGAACTGCAGGAGGAGGGCTCGGTCACCGTCGGTGTCGCCAACGAGGTGCCCTTCGGCTACGTCGGCGATGACGGCGAGGTGACCGGTATCGCCCCGGACGTCGCCAGCGCCGTGCTCGCTGAGCTCGGCATCGAGGAGATGGACGCCCAGGTCGTGGAGTTCGGGGAACTCATCGGTGGGCTCCAGGCCGGCCAGTTCGACATGATCACGGCCGGGATGTACATCACCCCGGAGCGGGCCGAGCAGATCTTCTTCTCGGACCCCGATTACTGCATCCCGGAGTCGCTCGCCGTCGAGGAGGGCAACCCGTTCGACATCGTCGACTACGAGTCGCTCGTCGAGAACCCGGACGTCATCGTCGCGGTCGCATCCGGCACCGTCGAGGTTGACTACCTCGAGGATGCCGGTGTCCCGGATGGGCAGGTCGAGGTCTTCGGTGACATCGACGGTATGTACCGCGCCCTCGAGGCCGGTGAGGTCGACGTCGTGACCGGAACCGCCGCGACCGTGCAGACCCAGGTCGCCGCGCGTGATGGGATGGAGGCCGTTCCCGGTTTCTTCCCCGTCGACGAGGAAGGTAACGAGGTCTTCCCATGCGGTGGCCACGGCTTCGCTGACGAGGACTTCCGTGACGCCTTCAACGACGTGCTGAACCAGTTCCGTGAGGACGGCACCACGATGGAGATCATCACCGCGTACGAGGACTTCACCGAGGACGACGTCGAGCTCGCCAACACGCTGACGCTCGAGGACTTCCTCGACTAAATCGCCACATCGTCGGACCCCGGCACCTAGTCTGCGCCGGGGTCCGACGTCTGTCCGGGACGGGCGTGGATCCGCGCGACCAGAGCAGACGATCGTGTCGCAGGACCCTGGCGTAGCTGACAGGATCGGTGACGCGGCAACCGGGAAAGGACGTCCGTGGAGGACTGGCTGCTCAGCCCGAACCAGTACAGCAGTCTCATGGTCGGCGCACGGGCGACCCTCCAACTGCTCGCGCAGGCGTTCGTCCTCGGCGTGGTGCTCTCGCTGATCGTCGGCGTCGGACGCCTCTCCGAGCGTCGCTGGGTCCGCGGGGTCTCGTTCGCCTTCGTCGAACTCGCCCGCGGGATCTCATCGATCATCCTGCTGTTCATCCTGGTGATCGCCATCCCGATCCTCCTCGGCGACATCTTCCCCTGGGTACGCGGGCAGCCCGTGATCGTCATGGCGTCGATCGCCCTTGGGATCAACATGGGTGGCTACGGCGCGGAGATCATCCGGGGGTCGATCCTGTCGATCCCCAAGGGCCAGACCGAAGCGACGATCGCGCTCAACCTCAACCCGACGCAGCGCCTGCGCTACGTGGTGCTCCCTCAGGCGATGCGCATCATCCTGCCACCGATGGGCAACCTGACCATCGAGATCCTCAAGGGGACCGCTTTGGTCTCGGTCGCCGGGGGCTTCGACCTCATGCGGGCGACGGGCAACCTCGAATCCTCCATGCTCGCGGGAGGCGTGATCGGCGTGACGGTGTTGTACGTGAACGTGCTGGTCATCTACTTCGTGATGGCGCAGGTCATCAACAGTCTGTTCCGGTTCGGTGAGCGGGCCCTCGACAAGCGGTTCCAGCAACGCGAGGGACGCGCGGCGCTCCCGATCGCGACCACCCACGCGGCAGGGAGCTAGAGCCATGGCCGACACCACACGGACCGAGCCGACCGCCGAGGAGCCCGATGCTGACGGGGCGCCCGGTGACGTCGTCTCGTTCGAGTTGGCCCAGCACCACAAGTGGTACCGCCGACCCGACATCGTCATCCCCGTCGTCCTGGTCTTCCTCGGGCTGACATTGTTGGCCGTGGCGGACACGCCGTCGGCGCGGTTCCGCTCGGAGTTCACTCCGCCAGGGGATGTGAGTTTCAGTTGGTCGTACTTCTTCCACCTCGTTCCCCAGATGCTCCAGGGACTCTTCGTCACGGCTCGGGCAACCGTGCTCGGCTTCCTGATCGCCGCGAGCTTCGGCCTGGTGCTCGCGTTGCTGCGGCGGTCCGAGTCCAGGTGGGTCAGCTACCCGGCGGTGGCGTTCATCGAGTTCGTCCGGTCGACCCCGATCCTGGTGCAGATGTTCTTCGCGCAGGTGCTGGTTCGCGCGACCCCGGCGGTCTCCCTGAACGCGCTGGTGATCCTGTTCATCGTGGTCGGGATCCACTACGCCACCTACGCCTCGGAGGCGTACCGGGCCGGCATCAACAGCGTGCCCAAGGGGCAGTGGGAGGCCGCCACCGCGCTGAACCTGGACCCCCTGACGAAGTGGACCCGCATCATCATCCCGCAGGCCGTCCCGAACGTCCTGCCGACGCTCGGTAACTACCTGGTCGCCGCGTTCAAGGACGTGCCGATCGGCGATGCCGTGCTCAGCACCGGTGGGGTGCTGTTCATGGCCAGCACCATCCGCAACGTCGATTTCCGTCCCGTCGAGCCCTACCTGTTGATCGGGGTCGGGTTCCTGCTCGTCAGCCTGCCCGCAGCCTGGCTCGTCCGCCGCCTCGAGGAGCGCATCGCCTATGAACGCGACTGACCACCACAAGGACCTCTCACCGAAGGGCGCCGCCAGCGTGCGGATGCGCGGTGTGGACAAGGCGTTCGGATCGTTGACCGTGCTCCAGGAGCTCGACCTCGACGTCGAACCCGGGGAACGGGTCGTGATCATCGGCCCGAGCGGATCGGGCAAGACCACGATCCTGCGCGTGACGATGACCCTGGAGCGCATCGACTCGGGCACGATCCAGGTCGGCGGACAGCACCTCTACCACGAAGAGACCAGCTCCGGACAGCTCAAGGAGGCCAGCGAGAAGCACATCCGGGGGGTGCGTTCGAACATCGGGATGGTGTTCCAGCACTTCAACCTGTTCCCCCACATGAGCGCGATCGAGAACATCATGCTCGCGCCGGTCAAGGTCCACGGGAAGTCACAGAAGGACGCCCAGCAGATCGGCATGGAACTGCTCGACAAGGTCGGGCTCATCGAGCACGCCAACCACACCCCGGGGCAGCTCTCGGGTGGGCAGAAGCAACGTGTCGCGATCGCCCGGGCCCTGGCGACCCAGCCCTCGGTCATGCTGTTCGACGAGGTCACCTCCGCCCTGGACCCTGAACTCGTCGGCGACGTCCTCAACGTCCTGCGCGACATCGCGGAGGAGGGCAAGACCACCATGATGCTCGTCACCCACGAGATGGGCTTCGCCCGGGAGATCGCCGACCGCGTCCTGATGTTCGACGCGGGGCGCATGATCGAGGACGGCCCCCCCAACGATCTGCTGAGCAACCCCCAGCACGAGCGCACCAGGTCGTTCCTGGGTGCGGTCGCTGAACACTGACGAGCCGGGATCGGCCGTCAGCCCTGCACGACTGAAGGATAACTCGAGGTCACGGATGTCCGATCCGGAAGCGGTCACCGAAGCCGGCGCGCACGTCGTCGGCGCTCCGATGGTGACCGGGGCACACACGAAACTCCCCTTCACGGTCGAGGAGTACGGGCAACGACTCGAACGGGTGCGAACCCGGATGGAGGAACGGGGACTGGACGTGATGGTCGCCACGGACCCGTCCAATATGGCGTGGCTGACCGGCTACGACGGTTGGTCGTTCTACACCCACCAGGCCGTCATCGTCACGATGGACGCCGACCCGCGCTGGTGGGGCCGCAAGATGGACTCCAAGGGCGCCTGGCGGACCTGTTACATGGAACGCGACTCGATCTTCGGCTACTCCGACGACTACGTGCAGTCCGACGAATGCCACCCGCACCAGCACCTCGCCGAGATCCTGAAGGAGCTCGGCCTCGGGGCCGCCACCATCGGTGTGGAGATGGACAACTACTACTACAACGCCGCCGCGCATCTGAACCTCACGGCCGGCCTCCCGGACGCGACGTTCGTCGACGCCACCGGCCTCGTGAACTGGCAGCGAGCGGTCAAGTCGGAACAGGAGATCGCCTACATGCGCCGGGCCGCGCGCATCGTCGAGAGCATGCACCGCAACATCTTCGAGATGATCGAGCCCGGTCTGCGCAAGAGCGACCTCGTGGCCGAGATCTTCCGTGCCGGGATCGCCGGTGTGGCGGGCGATGACGGCTACGGCGGTGATTACCCGGCGATCGTCCCGCTGGTTCCCACCGGGGCGGACGCGTCCGCCCCGCACCTGACCTGGGACGATCAGCGTTTCGAGCTGGGTGCCGCCACCTTCTTCGAGGTGGCGGGCTGCTACCGCCGTTACCACGCACCGCTGTGTCGGACGGTGTTCCTCGGTAAGCCACCGCCCGACGTGCTCGCCGCCGAGGCGGCGATCATCGACGGGTTGGAGGCGGGCCTCGACGCCGCGCGGGCCGGGAACCGTGCCGGTGACGTCGCCGATGCACTGTACGCGGCACTCGAGCGCGCTGGCATCGAACGCGAGGGCCGGTGTGGCTATCCGGTCGGTCTGAGCTACCCGCCGGACTGGGGCGAGCGCACGATCAGCTTCCGGTCCACCGACAACACGATCCTGGAGCCGGGGATGACCTTCCACTTCATGCCCGGACTGTGGATGGACGACTGGGGCATCGAGATCACCGAGACGATCCTGATCCGCGAGCAGGGACCGGCCGAGCCGTTGGCCAACGTTCCCCGTGAACTGCTGGTGAAGAACTGAACGCGGCGGTCGCCTGATGGAACTGCGTGAGGCGACGCTGCTCGTGCTCGGGGATCTGATCGGGTTCCAGACGGTCACCTCCGAATCCAACCTCGATCTGATCGCCTACGCCGACGCCTACCTGACCGAGGCGGGTGCGCAGACCACGATCACCCGGGACCGCTGGGGGCAGAAGGCGAACCTGCTGGCCACGATCGGGCCCATGGTCGACGGCGGTGTGGTGCTGTCGGGCCACACGGATGTCGTGCCGGCGGATGCGGAGCACTGGACCGGTGCTCCGTTCGTGGCATCGCGTCGTGACCAGCGGATCTACGGTCGTGGGGCCGCCGACATGAAGGGCTTCATCGCCTGTGCGATGGCCATGGCCCCGCGGTTCGCGGCCGCGGATCTGCCGGTGCCGATCCACATCGCGTTGACCTTCGACGAGGAGGTCGGCTGCCTCGGCGCGCCACTGCTGATCGAGGAGTTGTTGCGGACCGGGCCCCGTCCGGCGGTCGCGATCGTCGGGGAGCCGACGGAACTGCGCATCGTCGACGCGCACAAGGGCTGCTTCGAGTACACCACGACGATCACCGGGGTCGAAGGGCACGGCTCGATGCCCGCCAGGGCGGTCAACGCCGTCGAGTATGCCGCGCGCTACGTCAACCGACTGCTGGCGCTCCGGGCCGAGATGGCCGGTCGACCGATCCCCGACAGCCCCTTCGATCCGCCGGAGGCGACCATCAGCGTGGGCACGATCACCGGGGGAACCGCACGGAACGTCGTCGCTGGAGAGTGCAGTTTCGAGTGGGAGTTCCGATCGGTCCGCCGGGCCGAGGCCGAGTACGTCATCGAGCAGGTCACCGCGTACGAACAGCAGCTGCTCGTCCAGATGCGCGCCGACCACCCCGAGGTGACCCTGCAGACGGAGGCGATCGGTGCCGTCGATGGGCTGGAGTCACAACGCCCGTCACCGGCGCTCGACCTGGTGGCCAGTCTCCTCGACGATGTGCAGGTCGATGTCGCATCGTTCAGTACGGAGGCCGGGCTCTACCAGCAGGCCGGCATCTCCGCGGTGGTCTGTGGACCGGGAAGTATCGAGGTCGCCCACCAACCCGACGAGTACGTCACCATCGCCCAGTTGGAGGCCTGCCTCACGATGCTCGACCGTCTGATCCCCCGTCTGCGGGGCTGAGATCACCTGCGGGGTGAAGGTGGCGCCGCACCTCGTTGACGATCTCCCACAGGGCCTGGCGGGCGGCCGGCACGACCCCCGGGAACGACAGGAAGCCGTGGACGGCGTCGAGGTAGATGGTCCCACGGACCTCGACACCCGCGGCCCGTAGTGCGGCCGCGTACCGGGACGCATCGTCACGCAGCGGGTCCCGGTCGCCGACCTGGATCAGCGTCGGCGGCAGCCCGGTGTGATCGGTGGCGAGCAGCGGTGACGCGCGGGGATCGGCCGGATCAGCCGCACCGAGGTACAGCGACAGGAACGTGTCCCGCCCGAGCGGTGTGAGGATCAACGCGTCCGGATCCTCGGTCAGCGACGGCGAAGCGCCGGTCAGGTCGGTCGGTGGGTAGAGCAGGATCTGGAGGCGCAACTCCGGCCCGCCGGCGTCGCGTGCGGCGAGGGCGACCACGGCGGCCAGGTTCGCACCGGCGCTGTCACCCATGACGGCCATGCGGGTGGCGTCACCACCCACGTTCGCCGCATGACGGGCGATCCACCCGGTCGCCGCGACCGCGTCCTCGACCGCGGCAGGGAACGGGTGCTGCGGGGCCAGGCGGTAGTCCACCGAGACCACCACGACCTGTGCGCCCTTGGCCACCCGACTGCACAACCAGTCGCTGACCTCGAGGTTGCGCAGCACCCAGCCACCGCCGTGGAAGTGCACGACGACCGGGAGATCGCCGTCGTGACCGACCGGGCGGTAGATCCGGGCGCGGAGCAGGCCTCCCGCCCCGGGAACCTGGTCCTCGGTGAGTCGCACCCCGTCCGCCACACCGCCCTTGACAGCTCGGGTGATCGGGGTGTCGGGGATCACGCGTGCCTGCATCGCCGCGATCCGCTCCGCCGATGCACCGGCCACCGTGCCGCCCGGGATGCGGGGGAGCAGCCAGCCGAACAGCCGGGTGCGCAGCGGGAGTGGCATCGTGGCTCCGTCGGTGCCGGGCGGTGTGGGATGGGTCGTCTGTGGTGCCGTCAGGCGCCCGGAGCGTCGGCCTTGGCTTGTTCGATGATGTGGGTGCGCAGCTTCGGGGCCACGACGATCAACAGCAGGATATGGACGCCGACGGCCACCATGAACGGGGACCGCAGGCCCAACTCCCGGGTCGCCGCATCCTCGATGACGCTGACGAGCACGCCACCGAGGATCGTGCCGATCGGCATCGCCCCCCAGCCGAGGAAGCGGTAGACGCTGTTGACACGTCCCAGGATCTGATCGGGGATCATCACCTGGCGCAGCGACACCGTCACCACGTTCCAGAGGATCGCGGTGAACCCGAACACCGCGAAGCACGTGGCGACCACGATCGCGCTGGACGTTACGGCCGTGATCGCGAAGGTGATGATCGGCAGGGTGATCGTCAGGAACAGCGACGGGCCGGAGCCGAGCCGCCGCGTGAGGCTCGGCGCGAGGAAGCTGCCCAGCAGCCCGCCCACGCTGCCTGCCGCCAGGAGCAGCCCGAACCCGAAGCCATCCAGGAGCAGGATCTCCTGGGCGAACAGGACGTAGGTGGCCAACACCGCGGCGCTCGTGCCGTTCAACGCGGCCAGTGCCAGTGCCAGGGTGCGCAGGAGCCGATGCTGCCACAGCCACCGGAGCCCCTCGGCGATCTGGGTCCGCATCCTCGGGCGTGGGGGCACTTCGGTCCCGGGGCCGGCCGTCGGTGTCGAGCGGAACGTGCCCGGGATGGCCGCGACCAGGGCGGCCGACGCGGCGGCGGTGACCGCGTCGATCGCGAACGGCAACGACAGGGTCAGACCGACCAGTGCGCCGGCGATGGGCCGGGCCACGAAGTCGGCGATGACCATCTGGGCACCCATGATCGTGCCGTTGGCGCGCTCCAGCTTCGCCCGGGGGACGATCGCCGGCAGGATCGCCTGGGAGGTGTTGTCGAACAGGACCTCGCACATGCCGAGCACGAACGCGGCGAGGTAGAGCGCCGGTAGCGACATCGCGTCCATGGCCACGGCCAGTGCCGTGGCGCCGGCGACGACCGCACGGACGGTGTTGGCACCGACCATGAGTCGCCGTCGGTCGAACTGGTCACCCAACACCCCGGCCTGCAGGCTGAACAGGAGCCACGGCAGCCGGGTGGCCAGCGCGACTCCTGCGATGAGGATCGGATCCCTGGTCAGCAGCGAGGCCAACCACGGGAACGCCAGAGATACCAGGCCGTCGCCGAAGTTCGAGCTCGCGACGGCCCCCCACAGCTTCCAGTACCGGGCGTCCAGGCCGCCGGTGCGTCGCTGCCACCACGACGTGCCGGTGTCGTGGCTGAGGACCGGTTGGTGCGGGGTGGGCTCCGTCACGTTCAGCTCCGGCGGTGAGCGGGGACCGGGTGCCGAGATAGCGGTCAGGGCAATCGTCCCACTGGTTGAGGATCGTCGACCAGACAGTTCGGAGTCTGGCACGACTGGTTGAGAGAAGTCAACCCAACGTGCGCCACCGCGTATGATGTGGCCATGAGCGATGACGATGAACGGCGCGAGACCGCACCCACAGGCCGGCGTGCGCCGACCGCAGCCGAGGCGCGGGCGCTGGGTCACCCGTTGCGCCTCAAGATCCTGTTCGCCTGTCGCGATCGTGCCCGAACCAACAAGGAACTGGCCGACAGCCTCGCGGCCAACCCCGGCACGGTCCTCTACCACGTCCGGCAGTTGCTCGACCAGGGATTCCTGCGGCCTGACGAGCCTCGGCCGGGGCCCCGAGGATCACGCGAACAGCCCTACCGCTCGACGGGGAAATCCTGGTCGCTCGATGGCGGTCACGATCGCACACCGGCGCTGCGTCAGGTCATGGCTGATGAACTCCTGCGTGCCGGTGACGATGACCAGATCACGCTGTCGCGGCTTGGCCTCAGCCTGGATCCCGAGGAGGTCGAGGAACTCGTCGCCCGACTGGCTGCGCTGCTCGAGGAGTTCGCGACGCGCAGTCGTACCGCACCCTCGGCACGGGCCGCCGCGACCCCGGAGGACCTCGGATCCCTCACGCTGCTGGTGTCGCTGCAGCGCCAGCCGTCCGATGGTCCGGGGACGGTGCCGCCCGGGAGAGCGTAGTCTTCAGCGCTCGTCCCACGGCCGACCCTCGCGGCCTACCTGGAACCGGTGGTCGGTTCGCTGCGCCGCGCCGGTCGCCTCCTGATCGGACCGCACGCTCAGTCTGGTGCCTCGTCCTCGTCCGGTTCGCGGGGCTCGTCACGATCTGAGGACGATCCGCTGCCGTCGGCGTCATCGCTGCCATCGGCGTCGTCCCTGTCGTCAGCCGTGTCCGACCGATCCGGATCCGAGGCCTCGGAGTCGTCCGTCGTGTCGTCCGCGTCCGTCGTGTCGTCCCTGTCCGACGTGTCGTCCTCGTCGGCCACGTCGTCGCTCTCGTCCTCCTCGGCCGGCTCGCTCGCTGGCTGCCGGGGAGCCGGTCGAGGGGCGCGCGGGAGGCGACAGGTCGCGACGCCCCCGTCGGCTTCGAGGCGCGGCACCCTGCGGGTCTCCTGCACGGTGCCACCGCAGACCGTCTCGGTGTCATGGACGCTCTCTGGTGCCGTGGCGGGTGGATCGTCGCAGGTGACGGGTGGCAGGCTGACGACCGTCTCACCGGTCGGCGTGCCATCGGTCAGGCTGCGGACCCGCACCCGGAGCTCACCGAGGTCGCGCCCGCAGGGGACATCGTGCCCAAGGCTCACGTCGAACCGTGTGCTCGACAGCGACCGTCGGTGCAGGAGGGCACGGTTCGGGGTGATCCAGCTCATGCCATCGGCTCCGTCAGCAGCCATGATGTCGAGCTCGATCAGGAACCACTGATCGGGGGAAGCCGACCGCTCGGCGATCCCGGTCCTGACCGGTCGATCCTCGACCCCGATCCGAACCTGACGCGAGCTGGCGGGTACAACCGACGTTGGCAGCTGCACCCGTACCAACAGGGCTGCCTCGGCTGCATCCGCGTTCGATCCCGCCGCATCCGTGCGGCCAGCACCATCCGCGACCGACGCCTCGGCGTCAGGAGCCCTGAACGGGCTCTCTGCCTGGACGAGGCCTGCGATGGCGAAGGCCACGATCATCACCGCGACGGACACGGAGAGCACCATGCGGGCGGCGAAGATCATGGAATAGTGTTGTGCTCTGCACAGCGGTGCGGGTCCCTGTCTGGACTCCGGCGACCGGTGGCCTCGTCCGGTTGAGCCAGCCATCGTGCCGTTGGTACTCGACGGGTCTCCGACACCGTGCCGCCATGTTCGTCATCGCGTTCGGGTCGTTCGCTTCCGTGCCGCCTATACTCCGCTGGCGGACGGTCGGTGGTCGGCGTTGGTACACCAGACTTCGGGACGCTCGCGGTCCGGTGTCTGCGCCCTACTGTCAAGGGGTCGACCATGAGCGAACTCGTCTGGCTCGAGCACTATCCGCCCGGTACCGAGCCAGAGATCGGCGAGGTCCCCTACCGCAACCTGCCCGATCTGCTGCGGCAGGCGGCAGCCCGCTACACCGACACCATCGCCTTCACGCACTGCATGCCCAACGGCATGAACGGGTCCCTGCGGTACGGCGACGTCGAGCGACTCTCCGACGACTTCGCGGTGTACCTGCGGGAGGTGGTCGGGCTCGAACAGGGCGACCGTGTCGCCGTGCAGATGCCCAACTGCCTCAGCTACCCGGTGGTGGCCTTCGGCATCCTCAAGGCGGGCTGTGTGCTGGTCAACACCAACCCGCTCTACACGGCGTCTGAGATGACGCACCAGTTCAAGGACTCGGGTGCGCGGGCGCTGGTGATCATCGACATGTTCGCCGACCGGTTGCCGGAGGTGCTCCCGCAGACGCAGATCGAGACCGTGGTCACCGTGCGCATCTCCGAGTTCCTCCCCGCAGTCGTCGCCGGCATCATCCGCGCGACGCAGCGCTACTGGAGCCGCATGGTGCAACCGATCACCGTCGAGCACACCTCGCTGCTCGCAGCGTTGGAGTCGGGTCGCGCGCGACGGAAGGGTGGCTCCGACGTCGAGGGATACCTCCAGGGCATCGACCTCGATTCGTTGGCGGTGCTCCAGTACACGGGCGGCACCACCGGCGTCTCCAAGGGGGCCATGCTGTCGCACGGCAACCTCGTCTCCAACACGCTGCAGACGCTCCAGATGTGCGGCTCGGCCATCCGCCCCGGTGAGGAGACGGTGCTCACTGCGCTGCCGCTCTACCACGTCTTCGCGTTCACCGTGAACCTCATCGGCTTCTACTACATGGGCGCGCGCAACATCCTGATCCCCTCTCCGCGCCCCCCCAGCAACCTCAAGCGTGCGTTCGAGAACTACCAGATCACGTGGATCACCGGGGTGAACACGCTCTTCAACGCACTGCTACATGAGCGCTGGTTCCTCGAGTACCCGCCGAAGTACCTGCGTGCCTCGGCGGCGGGCGGCATGGCGCTGCACCATTCCGTCGCAGAGCACTGGCGGGAGGTCACGGGCACGCCGATCGTCGAGGGTTACGGGCTGACGGAGTCCTCGCCGGCGCTGACCTTCAACCCGCTCGGCGGAACGGTCAAGGACGGCACGATCGGGATGCCGGTGCCCTCGACCGAGGTCCGGTGTGTCGATGAGGACGGCAACCCGATGCCGCCCGGGGAGCCGGGGGAGTTGATCGCGCGCGGTCCGCAGATCATGCAGGGCTACTGGCAGCAGCCGGAGGAGACCCAAGAGACCCTCAAGGACGGCTGGTTGCACACCGGCGACATCGCCGAGATGGACGAGATGGGCTACTTCACGATCGTCGACCGCAAGAAGGACATGATCCTGGTCAGCGGCTTCAACGTCTATCCCAACGAGGTCGAGGAGCGCATCGCTGAACTGCCGAGTGTCATCGAGGCCGGCGTGGTCGGCGTGCCCAACTCGAAGACAGGCGAGACGGTGCGCGCCTACGTCGTGGCTGAGGATCCCCCGCCCTCAGAAGCCGAGATCATCGCCCACTGCCGTGAGCACCTGACGGCCTACAAGGTGCCGCGCAGCGTGACGTTCGTCGATGAACTGCCGAAGAGCCCGATCGGCAAGATCCTGCGCAAGGAACTGCGCGGGGCAGTGGCCACGGTGCCGGCCGATGTGGGGGACCCCGAACCAGGGGCAGCTTCCGGATCGGTGGGGGTGTAGCCATGTCGATCATGTCGCTGTCGCTGGCCGTCATGCAGGCACCTGACCCCGACCATGAGGTCGTCACGCAGTTCGAACAGGTCATGCTCGTCGGGCTGGTCTTCGTGATCATGTTCGGTCTCGGCGCCGGGCTGACGCCGCGCGACTTCATGTCCGCGCTGCGCCGCCCCTGGGGGCTGATCATCGGCTGGGTCACCCAGTTCGCGATCATGCCCTTCCTCGCCTTCCTGCTGGTGCTGGGCCTGATCCTGCAGCTGCCGGCGGAGTTCGCTGCGCCGCTCGCCCTCGGGGCGCTGCTGATGGGCTCCGTCCCGGCCGGGACCACGTCCAACATCTTCACCTTCTTCTCCAAGGGCAACCTCGGGCTCAGCCTGATGATGACGACCAACTCGACCCTGTGGGCGCTGGTGATGACGCCGCTGGCGCTGGTCCTGTACGGCACCCGGTTCATGCCGGGAGACCTGGACCTGCAGATCCCGATCGACAACATCATCGTCACGCTCGTGATCCTGCTGGTGCCGGTGGCGGCGGCCATGGTGGTCCGGCGCTACAGCCCGAACATCGGTGCCGTGATGGAGTTGATGGGCGGTGCCTTCGGCCTGTTCTTCATCGTCTTCCTGATCGCGACCTGGGTGCCGAGGAACTGGATCCTGCTGGTGGGCACGGCCTGGCAGGTCTACGCCGTCGCGGTCTGTCTGGGGTTGTTCGGGATCACGATCTCGTACTGGATCGCCCGTGCGATCCGGCTCCATCCGATGAACGCGCGCACCATCGGACTCGAGACCGGTATCCAGAACGGTCCGCTCGCCATCGCCATCATCTTGCTCAGCTTCCCCGACAGTCCGCAGTTGGGGTTGCTGCTCCTCGTACCGGCGCTTTACTCGCTGTTCATCGTGATCGTGGCGACCGTCGTCACCATCTACTTCCGCCGCGCCAACCTGGCGGAGGAGCAGAACATCCCGAACCTGCTCTGACCGCGCAGCGTCGGTCGCCGGCGAACCCCGCATTCGGCCTCTGCCGGGTCAGCGTCCGCCTCGGCGGCGCTTGCTGCGCGGAGGTCGGGCGGTCCAGATGGTCGGCTCGGTCCGCTCGTCACGAACGGCGAACTCCCGCCAGGCCCGCTTCCGGTAGTCGAAGTCAGGGTCCCCGGGCGCAGGTTCAACGGACCCACCAGCCTTCGGATCGGCGGCGGTGAAGCGCACGCCGTCACGTCCGGGCTCGGCTGAAGCACGCCCACGTTCCCGGCGCCGCTGGAGGCGTCGGAAGCGCTCCAGTTCATCGGGGTCGTTCAGCATGCGATAGGCGGCGTTGATCGCAGCCATCCTGGTGTGGCGAAGGCTGCGTGCCTGCTCGTCATCACCATGGTGCAGATCCGGGTGATGCGATCGGACGAGGTGGTGATACGCCACCTTGATCTCGTCGGCGGACGCCTCGGGCCCCACTCCGAGCACCTCGTGAGGATCGTCCATCGCCCCCCGTCCCTGCGTCCGACCAGGACCATAGCTCTTCGGGTGAGTCAAGTGAGAGGGTCATCCGTGCTGGACACCGACGACGGGCGCCATCGGTCCGCACAGAGCTCCGAACGACCGCGTTTGCCGAGCAGGTGGGTTCCGTGCCTGTCGAGGTGCTGCCGATCCTGCGTGCGAGCGGGGGGACTCGAACCCCCAAGGGCCGTGAAGCCCACTGGGACCTAAACCCAGCGCGTCTGCCAATTCCGCCACGCTCGCGTGAGGGTGAAAGCTACCGCTGACCTGCAGGAACACCGAATGGGCTTCCCGCGCACGCAGGTGAGCGAGTCAAGATGGGACACGGTTTGGACACGGGAACTGGGCACGTCACGTCACGAACCGCCCAGGATCGCCGTCGCGAGGGTGTGGGCCGTTGCCTCGTCGGCTGCCGGCAAGACGTGGCTGTACGTGTCGATGGTGATGGCCACGTTGGCATGCCCGAGGCGTTCGCTGATCACCTTGACCTCGTGCCAGCCGGCCGCGCTGGCGAGACTGGTAATGAGCAATGTAGGAAGTTGCGGAGTAGGGGCCCGGCGGAGGCGTAGGAATGCCTGACGTCGTGCAGCCTGATCCTGGGTAGTCCCGCGTCACGGCAGTGTCGCGCGAACCAGCCCGAGATCCGCTCTGGGTGGATCATGCGACCGTCCTCCCAGGCGAGCCCGGCCACCTCGCCGCGGCGCATGCCCGTCGTGACGAACAGGAGCCATGCGGCGTACAACCGGTCCTCACGAACGTGCTGGACGAAGCTGCGCAGTTCCAGGGGAGTCCACCAGCGCGTGAGCGTCCGGTCAGCTGTCGGCGGATCGATCTGACCGGCGACGTTGCGCTTCAGCTTGCCGCGGCGGACTGCGTCGGAGAGCGCCTTGTGGATCAGGCCGTGAACGTTCGTGAGCGTCTTCGGCGCGAGTCCGTCGTGCA
>Ga0207421_10002220_pt1 | contig 24313 bp, 34 predicted proteins | sample SodLakKL_010_SED_4_FD_187542 | JGI IMG/M metagenome (GOLD analysis project Ga0207421, IMG submission 187542) | Alkaline sediment microbial communities from Lake Tanatar, Kulunda Steppe, Russia - 8KL_010_SED (SPAdes) (version 2) | ecosystem: Environmental > Aquatic > Non-marine Saline and... | reverse complement strand
TTCCATTATTTTTGCCCCCTTTTAATTTTTATACTCTTTTACCTTCTTTCTTTTGCCCTCAACTATTTCCCAAAGAGTCCCTTTCCAAATATTGTAATGCTGTGGATGGTCAGTGTGGATTGGGTCAAATCTTGTACCATCTTTTTTGACTCCAGTTATTACATATTTTCTACTCATTTTCTCCCTCCTTCCCTCATCTTCTATAACCATTATAACATATATGAATTAGTTTGTCAAGAGTTTAGACAAAAAAAAATAGTCCGGAAATTAATCCGGACTAATTGATAACTATTTTGGAGCAATTATTGCTAACCATGTATCATCTTGATAATTGACTCCTAAAATATATCCCTCTGGTAATATCTCATCAAACTCTTCATTTAGTTTATCTTCTATCTTTGGGATTATATGATAATCTAATTCTTCATGGTATAAACTGTTTTTCTCCATATCGTCATAATCCTCTTCTTCTATCTCTAAATCAGTAAATAATTCAATGAGTCTCTTTGTCTGGTATCTCCCCAGTCTGCAATCTGACAATAAAACAACATTCCATTCTCTCTGTCCCGGCTCTAAATCCATAGTTTCTAATTCTCTCTCAATCATGCCTTTTAATTCATCCATCTCAAAAATCTCCTCTAAACTCTTAATATTATAATTCATTTTTTAACACTCCTTTAATTTTTTTTTAGTTTATTAATTCTATTAAATATTCATAACCTCTGACTTGACCATCTTTAATTATTTTCTTATAACCTTTATATAATCCAATTTTATTATAATATTGATTGTCGGGGTCAACGATTTTTACTTTTTCGTCTATATGATATAATTGTTGACCTTTATAATCTTTATCTATTGATTTAAATTCTTCATGTCTAAATTTTTTAATCATTTTTTGCCCTCCTTTTATTTGTGTCAGAGCACACAGGACAAGAATCAGAGTAATTGACTCTTATCCCAGTGCCACAATGTGGACAGTATAAAATAAACTCAGTTCTTATAATACTCATACTATATAATCCAAACCGATAACTTCAACATTATCAGTAGTTACCAACATTTTCAAATATACCAGATTAGTATAGAGAGTATAAACTTTTCCACTATGCCTAATATCAACCACAGCTTTTTGCTCCTTCAAATCTTCAAAAGTCATCTCTTTTCCCTCCTTGATTTTTATTAGTTTTTTAATCTTCCTTCATCTTCTATAATAAGTATAACACATTTTAAACTAATTGTCAACTAATTTAAGAAAAAAAAGTAGGAGATATAAAATATCCCCTACTTGTTTTGAACTTATCCACATTTACTGAATCCACAAGTTGAACAACTGATACACCCATCTTTATTCTCTAAATAGTTGTCACATTCTGGACATTTTGCTTTTGATTCTTCTTCTTTTACTTCCTCTTCTATCTCTTCCAAAGTATGTAAATCTTCCTTCTTATCTACATACTTTTTCAGTTTATTGGCTATAGCTGATACACAATTACTTCCCATGCTTACATCCCCTTTTTTACCCTTTCTATACTGATAAGAGGCACAAGCATTAGGAGAATACAATTGGTCTAATACTTCCTCTAGCTCAATTCCACCCCTTAAAGCAAGGCTAATGAGCCTGCTAGTGGCTTCTGTAAAGATTGAACAACCTCCATTACTAGTAGTGTTAAATACTTCAATTATATTTCCAGCATTATCAAACACTACATTAAGATAAAGTGTACCACAGCCGGTCTGGAGCTTGAATCTTTTTGAGAATGCTTCTTCTTGTGCTTCTACTATGTCCCCTCTTTTTAGCTCTCCTTCTTCCTCTATGCCTCCAGTGCCACCGGTCACAACATCATCTCTACTGCCCTGTCTGTACACTGTAACACATTTAATGCCTCTTTCCCATGCATCCATATAAATGTCCTTAATGTCCTCTACAGATGCCTCATTAGGGAAATTGATGGTCTTACTGATACTTAAATCTACAAACTCAGTAGCTTTTTCAAGTACATCCAGATGCTCTTCTGGGTAGACCTCTGTACCTACCACAAAATGTCCCATATTATACTCATTTCTAATATCTGCCGGCACAGTTCCCATATTGGCTGATATCTGCCCTATAGCTTCTTCCTTGTCTATACCATGATAATCAAGATAAAATTCTAGAACTGGATTTATGGTGGTATATAAGTCATCCTCAGCAGTTCTCCGGGTCTGCACCCAACCAAAATTTGGCTCTATACCACTGCTTGCTTCTCCTATAATACTAATACTGCCAGTAGGAGCTATAGATAGCAAATGACTATTCCTTCTCTCTGGCAATCCAATGCCCTCTTCAAAATAAGGATATACTCCATGTTCTGCTCCTAATTCTTCTGATTTCTCTTTGGCTCTTCTTTCCATCTCTCTAAATATATCATGAGTATATTCAAGTGATTTTTCACTTCCATATCTAACACCAATCATAGCAAGAAAATCGGCAAATCCCATAATACCTAATCCTACTGGTCTGCTTCCCTCTGTAACCTCTTGTATCCTGTCCAGTGGTAATTCATTTTGACTTATCATGTCATCTAAAAATTGAACTGCCTCTTTAACTGTTAGCCCTAAATTTTCATAGAACTGGTGACCTAATTGACCTTGCATCTCAAAATTACCATCTTCATCCATGAAATACTCAGCCAATTCAAATGCTTTTTCCCTAGAGAACTCATCATAATTAAGGGAGCAATTACTATGTCCATCATGTATTATTCTATATGCTTCTACAACACTTTTCAAAAATACATTTAATAAATTGATGCTTCCTAAATTACAGCTATTGTATGGTATGCTAGTAAACTCAGAACATGGATTTGTGCTCTTAATCTTTCCTTTATGAAATAGATTATTATCTTTGTTCATATTATCTTTAAAACTTATCCCCGGCTCTCCAGTCTTATGAGCATGTTCCATTATTCTGTTATATAATTCCCTTGCCGGTAACTCTTTATATGTAACTAATTCTCCTCCTACTGCTTTCCATGTCTCTAAATCTCCACTCCAGTATTCATCATACAGAGCTTTCTGCCAGCTATAATTTGGAAATACTAACTCCCACATATCATTATTTTCAACAGCTTCCATGAATTCATCAGTAACCATAACTGATATATTCATCCTAGTTAATTTCTCAGTATCATCCTTTATACTTATATATTCAAGTATATCTGGATGCCAAACAGGTAAATCAATTTTTATAGCACTTTTCCTGTTATTATTCCTTGTAACAACATCTGCCACTTTATCAAATATTTCCATGAATCCGGTTACTCCACAAGACTTTCCATCACTACTCATTAATTCTGTGTTATTAGGTCTTAATGTTGCTAAACTAAATCCCACGCCTCCATTTTTCTGAAATATCTTACTACACTCTGTGGCAACTCTCATGATATCTTCCATTGTATCATCCTCTACATCCACAATAAAACAGCTACTTAATTGATTTACATTGCCAGCATTCATTAAGCATGGACTACTGGGTATGAAAAATCTGTTTTCTATCAATTCTCTATACTGGTCTTCTTTTTCATAATCTCCTCCGGCTACATGATTTGCTACTCTTTCTACCAGTTCTTCCCAGCTCTCCTCTTCTCCTCTAAAATATCGTCTTTCCAGCAACTTCTGGACATTTTTATTCAAAAAACCACTCCCTTTATATGTATTTTAAATATTCTATTGCTTCCAATAGTTCGTCAGATTTTAATCTATATTCTTCTCCATCTATGGTCATAACAATCTCTGGCTCAGTGTCCCACATTTCCTGTTTTTGTAACTTTACTTCTTCTCCATTGTTAGTGCTCTCTAGTATAATTTTTGGGTATTTCTCCATTTTTCCACCCCTTCTGTTAAAAACCTCAGCACTTATTAATATAATGTATGACCTTTTGCATTTCCATTCAATAAGTCATGCATTCTGTCTATTCCCCCTAAAATTCTCAATCTTACCCCTTCTGCAGTAATATGATTATAATCAGCAAGTTCAGATAAAGTATAACCTTCTTTATAAAATCCTATTAAAGCTCTCTTTTGAGTATCCTTTAAATATTCATGCTCTAAACATGTGTCTAAATCAATAATAATGCTATGTGCCACTGAATTGCCAGTATCCCTCCAGCGACATAAAGTATTATAATTATCCATTAAGTATCTAATAACATCTGGCTTTTTGTAGTCTGCTAAATTTAATAGTTCATAGTCTGTAGACACATTCAATCACCCCCTTGCTACAAATAAACATATAAATTCCAATGCTGGATATGGGTCTATTTGCCCTGTTTTTATTTTTCTCTGCATCTCACTGCACAATTTAAAAATACTGGTCAAATGTTGTATATCATGCTCTTTTGATAGCTGTTTGAATACTTTTATTTGAAAAGGATGTAAATCATACTTTTCTGATATACTCTTATTTCTTTCAGATATCAAATCTTTACAAATTATCATGCCTCTAACCTGTTGTTTAATCATATAGATTAATTTTAAAGGATGGTCATTCAGTTTGTTTAGCTCTTCCATAAAATCCCCATCCTCAAATAAAGAATTTAAGAATTTAAAAATATCATCTTCCAATAAAACTACAAGATTGTCAATGTATTTTACCCTCTCTTCTGGGTCTAAATATTTCAATTTTTGAACTTCATTATAAACAGAATCTATCATATTATTGTTAAACATTATTAATTTTTCTGCATGCCATTGACTTATCTCCAATTTCTGCATTATCTGATTAACTATAAAATCCTTATTACCCTCTAAAGTGGCATCTATAATTAGGTCTTCTGGAGCTGTTTTAAAAATCTTCCTTCTTCCATCTCTCTTTTCTACTTGTATCGCAAACTTATATCGTCTTTTCAACTCATTAAAATCCTCACTCAAAATACCATCATCATTCTTTACCACCACCACCTTATTAGTGAGAAATCCAGATAGGGGTAAAAAATCATAAACTGCATACTCTTTTCCCAAACACATCTCTAAAGCCACCTCAGCAAGAGTGCCCTCCCCAATGACTATATACTTATCCTCATAGTTCTCTATTTCAAAAAGCTCTTCAATTGTTAGCATGGAGTTCCTCCCTCATTCTTAAAAATAGTTCATCCAGAACTTTTTCATCATATCTATCATAATAATTTTCATACTCTGTTATGAGACTCACAATATCTGGGTATTCTCTTAATTTATACTTCAACATCTTTGCCACTGGCTGGAAGTCATCAAAACTATCTTTTAAAATAAAAATCACTGCCAACCAGTCCCCTTTTAATCTATCAATAATATTATCAGCTATCTCTTCATACTCTGGAGTGGCTTTTTTCAAAAGTCCCGGTGTATCAAAATATTTTAACATCTCTTCATTGTTTGTGAAATTGAGAAGCTCTTCTTTTGTATACTCCTGCATCCTCACCAATGTAGCTCTGGTATGTATGGTTCTTAAAAATTGCCGGTGATTCTTTCCGGTTATAACAATTCTGGTGTATTCATTTGGCTCTTCTGCTATTTTCAAAATAGCATGTTGTGCCGGGTATGTCATTTTATTTCCATCAAATAAATAAGTTCTCATAGATGTCAACTTTTTAGCATCATTCTGCACCCATCTAACATCATCTATTTTTGAGAATGCCCCGGCTACATCATCAAACTTCTCTCTTACCAGTGTCTTTTTTCCACTTCCTTCTTTTCCTAGTAATAAAGTGAATTGAGAAAATTCTCTTTCCAAAACTTCTTTTTGTCCTATCATTTACTACCTCCTATACAGCTATACAGAACCACTTACTTTTTCCCCACAAGAATTGCACTTGATTATCTCATGGTCATGGATTGTATGCATAATGATTATATCACCTTCTAACTTCAACCATCCTCCCCCTCTTCCTTCTGACACACAAACTTTCTCCCCACAATTCTCACACTTTATGGTAAACAAAATGTCAACCTCCAATATACTGCATCAATTTTCCTTCAATTAGCAATTTCTTATCGGTTTCATATCTCAATAAATTACTTATTTTGTTTAATTCGTTAAAAAGCTCCCTTAAAGGTTTTTCTGCAGTCCCCAAAACTTTTAAAACATTGTCAAGCTCATCCTTATACATAATAGGAATTTTAATATATTCAAAATCCCTAAATACTGCATACTTTGTAATCTCCACAATAAAATATGCTGATTGCTCCATAAATTTCTCTAAATTTACTCCTTCACTATGTAGTTCTTCAATAAATTCTATGAGCTCCCCTATATCTTGACTATCAAATATTATCATAAATAACTTTATTATTTCCCTATAATTCACTGCTCCAGCTAATTCAGTAATCTGGGATATCTCTGGCTGGTCTAATTTCATTGCTTTTTCAAGAATACCTATAGCAGTTCTTACCCCTCCATCTGCCAGCTTTGCTATATACTGAACTACTTCCCTATCCATTTGTGCCCCTTCTGATTCCAAAATCTGGGACAACCTCCCTTCAATCTTTTCCCAATGGACTCTATTAAATTTAAAATGCTGGAGTCTGGAATGGATTGTTGCCGGTAATTTCTCCGGCTCTGTGGTAGCAAGAATAAATAATACTCCCTCTGGTGGCTCTTCCAGAGTTTTCAAAAGTGCATTAAAAGCTCCTTTTGATAACATATGTGCTTCATCAACAATGTAGACCTTGCCATTACTACTAATTGAATGGAGTTTTGTATTATCCCTTATCTGTCTGACATTATCAACAGAATTATTAGAAGCCCCATCTATCTCTATTATCTCTGCATCTATTTGATTTGCCAGAATCCTTGCAACTGTGGTCTTGCCTACACCACTTCCTCCACTGAAAAGATATCCCACAGGCAAATCATTTTGTTTTATTTGCTCCTTTAATATTTTTACATTTAACTCTTGACCAATAACTTCATCAAATTCCTTTGGTCTGTATTTTACTGCTAATTTCATCTTTTACCTCCTAGTCTTTTACTTCAAGAACTATTACTGGTCCTTCTGTGACTAACTCAACAGTATTGTGAGGAGCAACAATGTCTGCTGTGACTCCTTCTCTCATTATCAATTCATCTACCAACTCTGAAGTTGGCACATCTTTTAAATTCATTAGGATTCTCCTTTCATGTAATAATATAATAGATTTAGAAAATCAATGTCCTCTAAAATAAAATATTCAGTCCCATCCATATCACCAAAATTAATAACAGTTGCCCCGATATCTACACCGGCTACAAATGCTTCTTTTGCCACTTTTTCAAGTGTCTCTTTTTTAATTGTCTGCTGTTTTTGTGGTTTGGATAAAGTCTTGCACTCTACCAACAAGACTTCTCCGATACCATCCCCATACTTAAAATCTGGAGCTCCAGAGTTGTTGACTTTATGAAATGACTCATCTATCTCTTGTATCATCTCAGCTACTTTCTTTTCATGTTTTTGGCTGTATTGCTTATTATTCATCTCTTACCCTCCTCATATATAATATACAGTAAACTAGTTTAATATGTCAACTATCATCCACTTTTGTTACCCTATCATATACTTTTTCTTTTATAGAATCATATAGCTCTGGATTCTCTTCTAATGTCTCTCTTAGTTTCTCTTTTCCATGAAATTTATGCTCTTCTCCTTCTTCATCTTTCAATATTTCTCCAGTATCTGGATTTATCAACCTATACCATGCTCCAGATTGTGCTATTATATTCTCATCTATTGCAACCTTCATAGTATCTTCAAAAATATCAATGCCTTTAGAAAAATTGAGAGTATAAGAGCAAAATGGTCTATCTGGGAGACATACTTTTGTCTTCATTATCTTTATCTCTACTAAATGCCCTACTGGTCTTTCAGTATTTCTGCTTACCTTCTTATATTCAGAATCTAACATACTTCCCTTTTTGGCAAACAGCCTTAGAGCTCCATAATGTCTTAGTGCTTTTCCTCCCGGAGTTCTAAATCTATTATAGGGATTATCCATATCCTCTCTTACTTGATTTATTAAAAATAAACTAGTTTTATGTTTTTTCAAAAGTTTTATAACATCCCTACAGAATTTAGTTAGAGGCAAACTAATTCCTCCATAAGTTTTATCTCCAGTACTTTTACCTATTTGATTATCTGGAGTTAATGAAGGTAAGCTATCTAAAACTATAACTGAGAGTTCTTCTGTCTGGACAAGTTCCTTTATGTAATCAAAAATATCCTCTGCAGATTGAGTCTCTGGTGACATAATTAATAAATCCTCTACATCTACTCCCAACTTTTCAGCCCACTTTAAATCAAGAGTATGTTCAGCATCAATAAATAATGCTCTCTTCCCGGGGAACATTTTTTGAGCTTCTCCACAAAATCCCAGAGCAGTGGTAGTTTTCCCACTCCCATCTTCCCCGGCAATCTCAGTAATTCTTTCCATTGGCAGACCACCATATAATTGCCAATTTAATTTTGGACTGGGAAAAGGTATCTTTACAATATCTTCAAAATTCTTGTCCTCTACTATAAAACTTTTGCTTTCTTTCTTATTTATTCTTCTAATTGCCTTATCCAGCTTTGACATATAAGCCCTCCTTAATCATCATAATTATTATGCATACTAGATAAGTTTATTTCCCTGCTCCTCTTATCCAGAACTTTCTTTGCCCCGGTATAAACACTCTCAGCCTTTTCAATTTTAGACTTCAATTTCTTATAAGCTCTTCTATATGCTCTTTCAATAACTTCCTCTTCCATTGTAGATAAATCTGCTTGACTTTCTCTTTCCGGGATAGTTCCTTCTGAAGAGAGATAAGCATCACCATAGGACTCTGTTTTCATAGATTTGGCAATATCACTTTCAACCCCCAGATTTTCAAGTTTCTCACTGGTAAAGTATATGTAAACTGGGAGCTTAATTGTAATCTGCTCTAATTCTCCATCACTTATATCTCCTTCATTTAACCTATCTCTAAGTCCTTCTAAATACTCATCCATATCTTTTATGTAATCCCCGATTATCCCATCAACTAATCTATTTACTCTCTCAGAATTATCCTCTAAATCCTTTAGTTTCTCTCTAACTTTTTCAACATCAATCATAAACTCTACCCCCTATAATAGCAATACTCTCAAATCCCAACCATATCCACCCTTCTTTAATTCCAATTTTGGAATCTCCAATGTATTATTCTGGAAATAATCTAATGGAATGGATTTTCTATCCAGTGCCTGCATTAAGTAATAATACTCCAGTATACTTATTGCAAATACTTTTCCCTTGTCATTTGATGTTCCCATCCACCTAAAATTATAAAGTATGTAACTTTCTCCACCTTTTTCTTTTATCTCTTTCAGCCCGATTTTCTGCTGTTCAGTCAGCTCATCAAATGCAAAACTCTTACTACCACTTGTGGTCATTTTACATTCAAGAGCATACATAGTTCCTTCTGTCAAAGCAATAAAATCACAGTCAGAAGGTTTTTTACCATAAAAGCTGTCGGGAACTCTATATCCCCAAATAAAATCAGACAACTCATTAAAACTATCTGTCATATCGGATTCAAATAAATTAATTGTTATCACCTGCCGGATTATAATCTCTTGCACATTTAACTGGATATTTACAGAATTTGCATTTAGTTTTATCTTTTGGTGGTAATTCTCCTCTTTCAACATAGTCCTCTACTATCTCAATCTTTTCAACTATCTCATCCTTCTTCTCTTCTTTGACCTCTTTTATTATCCCCTTCTTCTGAAAATCTTTCCTCTCTTCATATAAATACATAGCTTTTTTAATTCCTAAACTTAATGAATAGCAATCTGTCTGGAGTTGATGCCATGAGGATGGAGTTGTTCTCCTGCCCCAATAGTCTGGATTGTCAGTTTTTATCTCTAATATGTAATATCTACCATTAATTTTCAAAATGCCATCAACTTTAAACCTTAAATCATATCTATGGTCTAACAATAATGCTTCATACTCATCTTTTGAGACAACCTCTAAATAATCAAGCTGTCTATTCTTTATAAATTCTTCAACATCTACCCAAACTATGTTAAATTCGTCATATTTCTCACTACCCAGTTTAACTAATTTATCTTGTATTCTCTCATGTCGGTCTGTCCCAGATTCTGCCTTCTCACAGTTTTTGACTTCCTGCTCCAAATTTGGGTCTACTTCTACACCATTTCTTTTATAGTACAAGTTTCTCAAACATTTCCCTAAACTGGATGGAGAATAATATGTAGATGGTGTCCTACCCCCAAACTCTTTCACAATAACTTCATTTAAAGCATTCACTAAATACTCATCATCTGGCAACTTCTTGCTTCTAGTTTCAATCTTTGTAACTAAACTATCCAGTCCCATTTTCTGCCCCCTTTTTATTGCTCCAGCACTATTGCTGAGAAATAATTAGTTGTTATATCCTTGTTGCTTATCCTTACTGCAGGCTCTCCATCTTCATAACCTAATCTTATTTTATAAGTTCCTAAATTTTTCAAAAAGAGCTTTATATGGGGTAAAGTTAAATATACCTCAAACTCTCCTTTTGAATCCACAACATCAACACTTTCCACTGATGATTCCTTACAATCTTTTATCTCTAGCTCTCCATCTTTCAGCTTTAAATAGATAGCATAATCCGATTCTTCTTCTACAAATAATTCAATTCTACTTAATGCTCCTTCCAGCAAGCTCCTTTTTATTGTCCCCCAATTTTTGTACTTTTTTCCAATAAAATTGGAGATATCCGGGAACTCATCAATACCAAATAGTTGACCACCAAATATTGTCAAATCACTTGTGAAAAATAGAAGTTTTCTGTCTTCTAGCATTAATTGTATGTTTCCCTCTTTTTCAAAAAGTGGAATCAAAGTTGCAACTTCTTCTGGTATTAATAAGGATAATTCTTCTTCAAATAAATCATGCTCAGTTAATGCCATCTTCTGACCATCCAGAGTAATTAGATTTTCATTATCTAAATAATAACCACTCATAACATCTATCTCTTTTGATACTGTATCCTCATGTCTATCAATAATATTTATCAATTCTTCAGCATCCAAATCTAAAACAATATCTGGGTCTACACTATAATCAAAAAATTCTTCAGTATAATAACTGAGTTTGTATTTTCCATTCCCCTTCAACTCAAAATGACTATCTTTTGGGGTCAAAGTTATTTCACCAGTTGTGGTATTCCTAACAAGACTGATAAACTTTTGTCCCTCTATTACTACAGAAAATTCAGAGTCCTCTTGCTCCTCTACATCAATACTGGCAGTAATTGCTCTTGTCTTATCTGTGGCAGTTAATACAATCTGATTCCCTGTATAAATAACTTCCAGATAATTACATATCTCCATTACTGAATTACTGCCAACCAATTTACTTACTTTCCTGCTGGCTTCCTTCAGCTTGCTTGTCTTTACTTTCATTATCTTCCCCCTTCTGCTCCAGAGCTCTAAATGCTATTTCTCTTGTCCATAATTCCCTTTTATATAGCTTCTTAATCTTCTCCTCTAAATCATTTATTCTTCCAACCTCTTTTTCCATTTGCATCAATCTCTGTCTGTTCTCCTTTGCTGTTTCATAATCAGCTTTATCCAGCATTCTCATTTTCAATTCTGCAATATCATCTTCATCAGCTCTAGTGCTTAAATAATGTGCAATACTAACAATACCAATAGCCAACCAACCGGCAATAGCCACTAAACTAATCACAAAAAACAAATCTGATAAGAATTCCATTAATTACACCTCCCATGATAATCTAGATTCATATTTTTACAGCCCATCTTCTATCCCCTTCCTTATCTCATGCCAATCCTCATCCACTAAATCCCCTTGACAAATAGTATCTCCGGGATATGCAAATTTTTCCCAATATCTAACACAAACATCACACCAGTAATCATCAAAGATGCTACCATTATCAACAGTTGTTACACATTGAAGCTCATTACCTTTTGGAAAGTTTCTTCCACAGCCAAAACATTTGTGCTTTTTTCTGGTTCTAACTTTCTTTGTTCTTATGTATTCCATCTTGATTATACCCCTTTACATTGTCCTTATAAAATTTTTGAACAAATTGTAAATCATTTGATAACATTACATATCTCAAATACTCCTGCAGAAGTTCATATTTTTCTTTTGCTTTTCCACTTAGCATTTTATACCTCCTTTTCTAACTCTATTCCATTCCATCTAATCTGTATATCATGGTCTACTGACATTGGTACAGTAACAGGTTCTCCGGCTTCTCTCATTAATTGACCTATTCTCTCTGTAGCTTTTTTAATTTTACCCCAATCCTTGTCAATTTGACCAATAACCTCATCATGCACAGTCAACAATAGCTCATATCCTAAGTCCTGTAATTGTTCGTCTTTATCAATCATTACAATTGCCTTTTTTGTCATATCAGCACTACTTCCCTGTATTATACTGTTAATAGATTGCCTTTCTGCTTTTGAAATAAATGCAGTGTTATCTTTGACATAAACTCCCTCTGCTTTTGCCTGTTTTTTCAACCTTGCTGTCTCTTTATAACCGGCATTATTTAACTTTCTCAAATACTCTCTTTCTAACTGCTCATTATCTGCTTTAACTACATAAGATTGGAGATTTATATCTGGCAATCTCCTCTTTCTTCCATGAATGGTTTTTACAAATCCCTGCTCTCTGCAGAATTCTGTAGCTCCTTCTATAGCTGTCTTTACTCCAGAGAATTTTGATTTGAATTCATCTAAAATCTCATTTACTTTTTTATAGCTCATCTCTAATTGCTCTGCTACACTACCTACACTTCTACCATACATTACACCCAGAACTATTGCTTTACAAATAGTTCTATAAGGCTGATTCTTCTGCCCTTTCAAACATGTTCTATATGGGACATCAAATATCATACTGGCAATAATAGAATATAAATCTTTTCCCTCTTCATATGCTTTTATCATTTTTTCATCCCCGGATATATAAGCTAGAACTCTAGGCTCTTGCTGAGAATAGTCACTACAAATAAGAACTTTTCCGGGGTCTGCTTTAAACATTCTTCTTATATCTTTATTTGATTTTGGGATATTCTGTAAATTAGGATTACTACTACTAAATCTACCTGTCACAGTTCCCATCTGCTTCAATATTGTGTGGATTCTTCCATCTTCCATAACCATTTCTGGCATTGCATCAATATAAGTGCTTATAAGTTTTGAAATTGTCCGGTGTTTCAGCATATTCTTAAAGAAATTCTGCATCTCATCTGTAGTCACAGGTAAATTTACATTTTTATGAATATCCTTCCCTACTTCAAAGGATGATGAAGCAAAATGCTCCAAACATTCCTCATCTGTTGTCCTACTATCATATCTCAACTTCAAAACATCATATAAAATAATAGACATCTGTTTTGAACTTCTCAAATTAACCGGCTCACCTAAACTGTCTCTTTTATTTTTTGGTAGCTTGCTAAAATCTAGTTTCTGCAGAAAATCATGTATGTCTTTTTCCACTTTATTTAATTTCTTGCTATACTTTTCTTTTAGCTCATCTGCATATTCATTATCAAATTTGATTCCTTTTTCAATCATTTTTGTAACCGGCTTGACCAGTGGCATCTCCCAGTTTATAAAGTAATTTCCTGCATCTTTTAATCCTTTGGATTCAGTGTACTCTCCTTCTGGATGTAAAAAGTCATATTGAAAATCAAATAAATCTAATGTCATTACTGCATCCTTGCCAGCATATAAATAAGCTAAATCCAGTGGGACTAAGCTAAAATCAATATCTTCAAAAAGTTCAGTGAATCCTAATGACTTTGTGGTCTCTAATGATTCCGATTCCTCTCTTGCTACATATCTATCATATAAATATTTCAATCCATGTGATTCATTTTCATTGAGATACTTACTTGCTATAAATACATCCCAATACACACTGTCCAAATCAAAATATCCCAAATTCCTTAAAAATACTCTGGTATCATACCTTGCAGTGTGAAATACAAACTTTTTTTCTCCTATTTCTCTAAATACCTCAGCTATATCCTCACAGGTTAATTGTTTGTCATAGTCATGATTATAATTATGAGTTATCAAGTGAGTCTTTTTGTGTTGGATTGGCACATATATTGCCTGCTCACTATTCTTTGTATAACTAGAGAATCCTACAAAAGTATCCAGTATCGGGTCTGGGTCTGACTTCACAGTATCGGACTCTGTATCCAGTGAAATTATCTCATCTTTTTCAAGATACTTATACAGCTCTTGCTGGTCCATTACAATTCTATACTTATCTGGATTTGGAAAATGCTCATCCACCTTACTATGTAATTTATCTAGCTGATATCTGAGAGTATCCTTGCTCACAACTTTTTTGGACTTCTTTTTATTCTGAAGTTTCTTTAATAATTTTTTATTCCTCTGTTTGCTGTCATCTAAAAGAGTTCCTCTCATCTTACCTCCTCCCTATAGTAAAACAAGAGAGGAGAAATTATTCCCCTCTCTCAACAATTGTAGTTTAAAAGAAGTCTGCAGGACTGTTGGATTCTGAAGAACTGCCACCAGATTTCTTGTTTCCACTGCTCTTATTGGAACTTCCATTATCAAAACTGAAAGTACCATCTACCATTTTCTGTAAGTCTTCTTTGCCTCTTTTAATAATCATATTTGCTTTTTCTTCCCCAACAATGTCCTCTCTCATTTCTTCAATTTTCTGTCTGGCTTCCTCAGTGTCTTCTTTCAATGTATTCTCATCTTCTAATTGAGGATATAATCTGTATTGAGTTTTTGGGTCTCCTTTAGCTCCATGTCTAACAATCTCAGTAGTGAATCTGTAAATAGGAGCATACCTATTTAACATATCCAGTATATCTGGAAGAATCTGCTTTCCTCTTTCCCAAACTTTGACCTTACCATCATCTAAGATATTCCCATTCTCATCATACTCTACCAGTTGTAAGAATAATCTTGCTCTATTCTTATAACCAGCCTCACATAAAGGACAATTCTCCAACAAGCAAACTACTTTTCTCTCTTTCCCATTAATGTCCACCTTATGAACTACCTTACTGCCATACTTGTCTAAATCACCCTCATTAATATGTAAAAATCTCACTAGTGCTGTGTCTCCATCATCTGCCAAATGAAAATACTCTGCTCCACCGGACATTCCGGAATACTTTTCAAATTTGTCTTGTAAACCCATTAAATAATCCCTCCTAATTTTAGTTATGTTGCATTATTAATATACAGTGTTTGCCCCTCTTTTGTCAACTATTTTAGAAATTAATTTAAACTATTTTAGATAAGTCTTTCTCTTTTATTCTCTTTAATTGAACTCTAGCCCATTCATGACTAATATCCAATTCATCCCCCAGTTCCCTAAAAGTCAATGACCCATTATTATCCACCAGCAAAGTGCAAATTTCTTTTTGAATTGATGTTAGTATATCACTCTCCTTTATCTTAATTTTTAAAAAAGCATTATTAAAATCTTTGATTCCTACATGATTCCCATCAACATTGTTGGAATAAGTGAAATTAAGACCAAAATCATCAGAGACTTCATCATTTTCAAAAGAGGCTTCTGCCATCTCATCTATACTACCTATGTTCTTTTGAAGCTCTCTTTTAACTCTATTTTGTGTTTCAATCTCATTCTTTAACTTTCTTTCAAAATAGTATCCAATAAGTGTCATAAGTTTTATATCTCTTCCATCATGAGTTAAAAGAGCATCATGAATTGATTCCAGAGCATAACTTGCTTTGTCCTCTTCTTCCACTGTTTTATATTTTCTTGCCCTATTTGAGAGATACCCAATATTATCACAATAAATCTTTGCTACAATAAAATCCTGCTTCTCTTCTTCCCGATACATCTCCTGTAACTCCTCATACTCCTCCACTTCTATCTCCTCTGCCACTGGCTTTAGATTATTATATGTATATTTCATATTCCCTCCCTTAAACCATGTATTTTAAATCATATTTAAATTCATCCTTCATATCTCCCGGGTCATCTCCTGTCTTAAAAAATGCTCTCTTCACTAACCTGTTCTTAAATTTGTCAGCAACTATTCTGCTGAACTTATCTCCTGCCTTATCATTATCAAAGGCACATATAAATACACGATATGGTAATTTACCAATAGCTGACAATTTCTGGTCACTGAGTCCTCCCATGATTGCCACAGCATTGTGACCAAACTTTTTTGTTATGAGTGCATCAATTGGTCCTTCTGTCAACCAGACCTCATTTGCATCTTTTTCAAGATGCTGTCTTCCAAATAATGTATTTACATTGCCCTCACTATAAAAGCTCTTTCCATCTACCCCTCTCTCTTGATACCCTATAACCTTATCCCCAGATTGATTATAAATTGGGAATACTATGGTATCGTTTTTAGGGTTATACTTTATTTCATATTTCAATATAATCTCTGGGGTAAATCCTCTAAACTCCATATAAGAATGGTAAATATCTAACTCTGAAATAAAACTCTCAAAATCTCCATCTTTTTGTCCTTCTAAAAAATCTAAATCAATCTTTCTCTTCTCATATTCCCCAACTGTGAAATTATTTATGAGCCACTTGAATGCTTGATGTTCTGTCACTTCTTTTATGTCAGCTATGAACTTTATCAAATCCCCACTGTACTCACATCCAAAACAATTAACAGTTCCTGCAGGTATCACTTCTCCGGAATAATTAGTTGAGGCTTTTTTAGATATCCCCAATGATGGGTCTGTGTCATCATGAAAAGGACAAACAATCATATAATTATTTCCTGTATCTTTAACTCTTCCTATTTTCCCGGTCTCTACTTCTAACTTATTTAGTATTTTCTTGATACTGGCAAATACCGGTGTCCCATGAATCTCTATATAGTCCAAAATTTATTCCTCCTCTATAAGCCCAAAATCAATAATAACTTTTTTTTACCTCCCTTAGAATAAGTCCAATGCATCTTGATTTACTCTCTGCACTCTTTCTGCTCCTCCACTATTATCAACTTTCAAATAAGGTTTCATTAATCCAATGTCCATATCCCATAAAAGTAATATTTCTTGATTGTCTTTTCCATAGTTATTTTTCTTTACCACCAGTTTAGTCATCTTGTCTACCTTCTTAAAAGTTATAATTCTTCTGCAGTTATGAGAAATTGCATCACTTCCATATATTTCACTAATCTTTGGAACTTCAATGTCATCTATATCCTCTATATCATCATCTGAATCTGCATCCCTGTTGGCTTGATGTGGAGCTAAAATAGGTACTGCACATTTCTCTGCCAGTTGATACAAATCTTCAGTTATATGCTCATATTTTAGATAAGATGCCTGTCCAGAACTTCCTCTCTCGTCTGCCATCAATGTTATCTGGTCAATTCCCACAATATCCGGGTCATATTTTTCAATCAATCCTTCCATCTTTGATACTGTCAGCTTTCCATTTATGTCTCTAGGCTTAATTACTATAAAAGGATTCTCTTTCTCTTTTAACTCTTCTATGTAATCCTCATATTTACCATTTAGTGATTCATCACCTTTGGTCAGAGCAGTATTGCTGAAATGTCTGTTTAGAGTGTCGAATCTGAATCCAACTACACTATTTGGTAGTTCTCCATTATAGAGCAGAACTTTTTTGCCCTGTTGCCATGCCTGCACTAAGAAGAATAGTAGCAACCATGTCTTTCCCTGTGAAGTTCTAGCAATTATACTAACAAAATCTTCTTGTTGCCAGCCAAATGTTACTTCATCCAGCTCTTTGATTCCAGAACTAATTCCTAATAACTCCTCACCATTCTGTCTTTTCTTGAACTCCTGCAGTCTGTCCGGGGAATCTTTTATCAAGTCTTCCCCTTCTTTAAAATTGCTGGATATCTGATTAAACTCATCTACCTTTTTCTTCCAGAAGTCAAATGCTTTTCTACTGTCTTCCTCTGCCATCTGTGCCAGTTGTCTGATTGCCGGAGACATCTTAATAAATAAGTACTGCTCTTTCAATTTTTCTACTAAGTATCTGTTGCTTTCATTTATCTCTACTAAATCAAAATCCGGGAATCTATCTATAAAAGTTGTCTTATCTGGCACACATCCATATTCCTCATAATGACTCCAGATGAAATTGAACTCCTCTTTGTAAGCTGTGAAATGGTCTTCATCTACATCATTCTGTCTGGCAAGAGATAGGCTCTTTTCTTCCAGCAAAGTATTTATGAATTGGAGCTCTATCATGGATTAACCCTCCTATCCCTTCCTTTGAAGATTACTCCCAGACATTGCCCTCTTATTCTACTAAATATCCTCTCTCCTAAAACATTTTCAAGTTGGCTTACTGTCTTATTTGATGTATATATCTGGGATTTATCATTGCTGATTCTGTAGTTTATAAAAGTATAAAGAGTTTCTTTTACCCACCGGGTAGGAGTCTCTGCCCCTATGTCATCCCATATTACTAAATCTGCTTCTCTTATATGTTTCTTAGTCTTCTCCATCTGTTTATCATCCCGGTCAAAATCATCTTTCAGTCCCTGCAAAAACTCTGGAACTGAGATAAACTTGCCTCTAACTTTCATGTTATTTTCCAGAGCAATATTCTTAAAATACTCATTCATTATGATACATGACCATGATGTTTTTCCATTTCCCTTATTAGGACTAACCATCACTATCCCTTTTCCTTCTTCTACTTTTTCTACAACATTGTCTCTAAACTCTTCTAATTTCTCCTGCACTTTTTCATCCTTTTTGGATAAATCTAAACTATGTAAATGATGATACTTTGTAGGCATTCCACTAGTCCGATATAGAAATTTAAGTTGTTGATATCCTATACAATTGTCATTACAATATTCTGTTTGATATTGTTTGCAGTAGCCTTTAGCCCAACAGTCATTTATCCACCTCTCATTCATTTAATCACTCCCATAAAATAGAATCTAAACTAGTATCTAAACTAATTGTAACATTCTCTTTTGCTCTTGTCAAGAGTTCTTCTCTATGTTGTTTATGTTTATCTATGTAATTCCAATTAAGACCATGACCATTCATATACTTATTTTCATACTCTTTTACAAATTCTAAAGAGACAGAAATAAAATCCTTCTTATCTATGTCTTTGAAATACTTATTTATAACAGTTCCAGCCCAATTTGCTCTTTTAAGTCTAAAGAAGAATAAGTCTCTATGTCTATTGCCCCCACAGAGTGCGAATACACAGGCTAAATCTCTGTTGGTTACCTTATCCCACCCTATATGTCCAAAAAATGCTTTCGTGTATTTCTGCATACCATAATCCATTATTGTCTTACCTTTATTTCCACTAATCTTAAATGGATAGATAGGGACTGGATTGTCATCTAATGGTCTGGTCATATCCTCTTTTGTTACGCCCGGGATTAATTCTCCTTGCTTTTTCAAGTTTTCTACCACCCTTCTAACATGTGGATTTTCTAAGTTGACCTCAGCTAAACAATTCTTATTCTTCCTGCAAAAATCTCTATGTACTTCTAACATACCATTTTCAACTAAGAATTCGATTGCTTTCTTCTGCTTATATTTGCTAATGTCTAATTCCTCTTCAATTTCTTTATAATTAAATTCTACTGGACTATTGGAATTCTTCCAGAGATAAACTAAAACAAATAATGAAAGAGGCTCTTTCACAAATTCCTTACTAAACATTCGATTCCTCCTTTTTTCACCTTTATTTCCACTTTTTTCCTCTCCTCTAATATACTATAGTATTCTGTTATTACTAAAGATATATAAGTATATATATATAAACAGAGGCTGGCATTAGACCCAAAATAGGGATAATTGCTGTAGTTAGAACAAAGAGAAGCACTTCAGTAGATAAAAGCACTATGAAAAAATTTTATAGTAGGCTATTATCCCCTTAATATCAACAAAGAGAGGCATGTTAGAAAAAGGGGATAATAGCAGATAATGTAAATAAGTTGGTAAAACTATTTACTTCTTTTTATTTACCTCTTCATAAGCATCTACAATAGAATCATATTTATCCTTTAAAGTATTATCAAGAGAGTCCCAAACTTGCTCAATAACTTCCTCTTCCTTATCTCCCTTTTCTAATTCTACTCCCATTTCAGCATAAAGTTTGTGCCATCTGCCTCCTAATTCTAAAGACAGACCTCTTCCTAATTTTATCTCTTTAACTTTTGCCATATTTTACACCTCCCTTTTATCCTCTACAGTGCTCACAAGTTACATCCTCAAAAGTCCCAATCTGTAGTGAAGCACTTTTCTCATCTTTTGGATTAAATCTAAAACAGACAGCAGAATAATCTGTTACATCTTCTGCTTCTAAATCATCAACATCATTTTTATCTGGATATGCCAGATGAATCTGTTTAGTTCTAGAATTTTTTAATAACATTCTGGGTCTATCACTAGGCATAAAATCCCTCCTTCAGTATGTATATTTATACATTTACTCCATTTTGTTTTTTGTTGTGATGTAACTCCATTCCTGTATATTTATGCATTCAGCTATTTCAGATAGAGCTTCTTCTGGAACTTCTCCCTCATCAATAAGATTTTCAAGTGCCTTTAAATCTGGAGCATCCTTTACTGCATTTAATTCATAATCCTTAATTATCTCCAGCAGTTTCTCTTCATCCTTAATTTTCTTTCTCTGGTTCTCAATAATTTTAACTCTGTAGTCATCATCATCAAACTCACTGAGACCTCTAGACTCTAAAAAGTCTTTGATTTCATCTCTGATTTCTTTTCTTCTTTTGTCATGTTTCTTTTTTAAATTGTTCTCTTTATCATACTCTTTAGCCATATTTTTAACAGCTTCTTTTAGTTCTTCATCCATCTTTTCACCCCCTTTTAAAAATGAGATAAGAAAAAAGGGAGGATTTCTCCTCCCATATTCATATCATCACCTTCCTTCTTCTGCATTAATAATATACAGTATTTAAACTAGTTTTGTCAACTCTTTTACTGTTTTTCTGCTAAATGTTTTAAAGTGTCTTCTATAATACTTGACTTTATCTGCTCACTTTCCACTGCTTCCCCTCTGGTAGTCTTTGAAATTACCTCTCTTTTCTCTTCAATCATGTTAAGGACATATTCATCAATGGTATCTTCTGCAGTGAAATAATAGGAGTTTAAACCATGAATATCGTTAAGTCTACCATATGCTCTGCCCTCTGCTTGCTCATGGTCAGTTGGAGTCCATCCAAATTCTACAAATGCGACATTAGATGCTTCTGTTAATGTTATCCCCTCACTACCTGCTTGTAAGGAAATAACAATTAATTTCTCATCTGGATTATTCTGGAATGCCTCTACTGCTTCATCTTTCTGCTCATCTGATGTATTACCTGTAATTTTTAGAGCATCAAATCTATCTGCCAGTTCTTCAGTAACTGATTTATGATGAGCAAATACAATTAATTTTTCTCCAGTTTCTAGAAAATCATTAATCCATTTCTCAACTTCATCCAACTTACCTTTAGCAGATAATCCTCTGAGCTTATTAAGTCTGACTATCATCTCAGCCTTCATTGCTTTATATGCCTTTTTAGTTCCAGAGTTTCTTCTGATATAATCTATAATATCTCTTTCAGCATCTCTATACTCTGACATATTAGAGATTTCAATTGGAATGCTGGTTCTATTAACTGGTGGCAACTCTTCTAATACATTCTTCTTTTCTCTTCTTATCATACATTCAGTCCTTAATCTCTCATGAAGCTCTTCTAAATTAGAAGCCCCATCTACATCCAGACCAAATGCAGTTTTATGAGCATTACAATATCTGTGAACAAATCTCCAAAATCCACCCATGCTGTCTAATTTATCCAGAACTTTTAATTGAGCTATAAGTTCTTTTGGTCTATTCTTAATTGGAGTAGCAGATAGCAGAAGTCTGACATCAAAGTCCATGTTCTTTGCCAGTTTCTGAACTGCTTTGGTTCTCTTTGCTTTATGATTTTTAATGTAATGTGACTCATCAACAATAAGACCTCTTAAATTTAACTTTTTCAAGATGTCTATATTGTGATGAATGATGCTATAGTTAATAATGTAAACATCTGAATCTTTCTTAATCTTGTCATTCTCTCTACCATCTATAATTGTTATATCTAAGTCTTCCTCTAACCATTTCCTGTATTCTTTTCTCCAGTTTAATTTTAAGAATGCCGGACATACAACCAATACTGGATAAGTATCTGTCTTCTGAACTGTGGCTATCGCCTGCACTGTCTTTCCTAATCCAACTTCATCAGCTATAATAGTCCTCTTCTTATTCACTGCATATTTAACTCCAGCTTTCTGGAAAGGCATGAGCTCTAAATCTTTACTTAGCCCTTCTATCTTTATGTCTGCATCTACAGCCTGTGAGATTTCTAATTGATTTGCATATTCTTCTTGTAATTCATAGAGCTCCGGGTCTATATGGAATCCAAATTTTTCTCCCAGTTTAATTAGTTTATCAATATTTGGTTTATTAATAGTTGCTTCCCATCTCTTCTCATCACCATTCCATTTTCTATTAGGAAGAGCTCTAACTGCATCCAAAATAGTTTCATTATAAGGGAAGTAAATATAGACATTCTCCTCATTTAAAATAAGCTGTTTTTCATTGCTCACTTCAATTTCTTCAGCTTTGAATTCTTTCCTTATGTTATACCCTTCCAATTTCTTTTCAAGCGATTCTAGCCGGTCTGAGGGGATTATCCAGTTTTTTGTTTTTGGATTATATCTCCTACTATCTAAAGATTTAACTTTACTAATTATATCCTCATTGTAATCAAATTTGACTATGATTTGACCATTTGATTCTTCTAAAACAATGTCATATTCTGGCTTCTCAAATTCTGTTTCCAAACTATCCACTCCCAGTTGATTTTTGTATTTTTCTGCTATTTCTTTTAACACCTGCTCATTTTTATAATTCCTATTAAAGCTCATGTATTTATCTACCTTGTTTCTGTCAAACATATTAAATCCTTCACCATCTTTTGCCACTGCTCCATCACATCTGGATAATAGATATTCTATAGCATCATATACTTTCATTTTACCTCTCCTTCCATTTTTTATTAGTATTCTTCCATCTTCTATAACTATTATAACATATTAAAACTAGTTTGTCAACTAATTTAGTAAATTAATTTAAAAGAATGCCGGAAGTTTAATACCTCCGGCATTATTGGTTTATTTTTTTTTTGTAAGTTTGTAATCTATCAATACCCCAGTCTTCATAACTATCAGTGAACCAATAATCCTCTTTAGATAAACTATGATAATCTTTGTGAGTAGCCTTTATTCTTATTCCGGTTTCTGTAAACAAAAGTTCTGCTATAATAGATTCCTTTGCCGGTTTATAATTTAACCCTCTTACGAACCAGTCTGAATTGTATATTTTATCTGATAAATATGGGTCATTGTCTTTTAACCAATGGTAAGTTGCCCTTATCATGCATCCTTCCATCTCTTCTATCAATCTTTTCTTCTCATCATCTATCTTTTTTATCCTATGCTTTTCTTCTGTGTCTATAACTGAATCCAGTAAATCCCAGCCCTCAATTAGTAGTTTTTTAACTGTCTTCTCTCTTAGAGGGAAATATTCACCTTTACAGGACAGTTCTTTTGCTCTTTTATCAATAATCTCTTCATGCTCTTTTTTCATTGTTTTCCCTCCTTTTTTCAAGCTCCTTATGTCTCCTTCTGCCTTCTTCTTTGATTGCATAGCCTTTATGGTCAAACTCTTCACAGGCAAAGTCCCAGCCCTCAATCAAGATGTCCATAACTGCATGGAAGGTAAGCCCCTTATACCTATCTCTCTTATTTATCTCATTAGCTTTTTGGTGTAGTTTAATTAATGTTTTATTCATTTTTACTCCTCCCTTTTTCTATAATTTTCCCCCTTAAATATATCAAATAAACCTAGCTTTGTTTTTATCTCCTCATCCTTCACTAATTGGTCACCACAATAGGGACAAAAGTTTATTTCACAATGATTAGACATTTCATGTAATACCATCTTAAAATATTCCGGATACTCATCATTTGGGGTTACATCTACATTTAAGACTCCATTGTAGATTGACACTTCTATATAGTTATCCTCAAATTCATGGTCAATAAATTGTGCTCCTTTATTACATACTCTACAACTCATCTTTTTCTTCCCCCTCCAAAGCTCTCCATATCTCTAAGAATCCTATAGCCAAAATAAACATTATATAAATTAAATAAGTTCCGATAAACCCGGCTGATGATATCTCCCCCTCTAACATTAAATGTTTTGGGTAGAATAGAAGAAAAACTACAATTCCCAT
>Ga0207421_10002219_pt1 | contig 24316 bp, 23 predicted proteins | sample SodLakKL_010_SED_4_FD_187542 | JGI IMG/M metagenome (GOLD analysis project Ga0207421, IMG submission 187542) | Alkaline sediment microbial communities from Lake Tanatar, Kulunda Steppe, Russia - 8KL_010_SED (SPAdes) (version 2) | ecosystem: Environmental > Aquatic > Non-marine Saline and... | reverse complement strand
AGCCATTGCCCAAGCGATGGAGTATGTGGCACCACAGGACGTGAAAGGGTGGTTTAAATCTTGCGGCTATGCGAATATTAAAAATTGAAATGCTCTAAACGAATGGCGTTCGGCTGGAGCGAAGACGTAGCTGCAAAGATGGCAAGAATTACCATCAAACGTTTTACTTCCGCCGGCCAATGGGAAAAATACTGGCGAGAAAGGCTCAGAATTCAGAACAATGTTATGATTGTGTTAAGAAGCATCAAAGCTGAGAATCCCCAAACTTTGGGACGATAATAGCATTTTACTGCTGACTGCGCACAGCAGGTGATCAGAGCCAGCCAAGAGTTGCTCAAGCCGGTGTACAAGCCGCTGGCTGAACAGATTGTCGCTGCTTATGACATCGCAGGTAAAACCAGTGTTATTGGCATAGACTTAGGCAAGTTTCGCTCGGCTATTGGCAGTCTGTTTCATAGAAATCTAGTGGGATGGCGAAGCCAGTCAGTGCGTAACCTATCCGGCCTTGACAAAGACTATCGTAGTATCAGAGCGGTAGCGCGACACATCGAGCAAGAGTATGGCCGTACTGAAGAGTGGCGTGAATTATAGCAGGAACTTCAAAAACTTGAACCGGCGCACCAACAAATGCTTGACATTCAGGGCTTATGGCGTGAAATTAGAGCCGAGCAGTCTCGCGAACACCCTGACCAAGAGCGTATTGATTATATGAAGCAGCAGATGATGGTCAGGTCAAGAAACTTTATTAAGCGATACGAAGACCAGATGCGTAACAGATAACAAAATTCTTGCTGTTGCATTACGGATTTTGTAACAATGAATGTAACAAGCGGATAAAAAGATGGTACATACTGAAACATACTGAAACACGCTGAAACAGTGTAAGTTTATGCCGTTAAAGCAGTTATGGCATAAATCTTTTATGAGACTGAACTTACAAAATCGGCCCTATTTTAAGAGAGCAAAGTGAAATTTCAGGTATTCAAAAACGGCCAGCAGGTTAAAGATTTTACGCTATCAGGTGCGTATCTTTTCGGCACCGATGGGGTAGCCATACGCAAAGCCCAGATAGAATTTAAGAATAATTTGATTGATTGTCGCAAACCCACTACTGAGACGGCGGGATTAGCGCTTTTATGGCCCATAGAAAAATACGGCAAAGTGATGCTGCCCACCACCTGCCTGCCCGAGCGGGAAAGACCCTATATTCTCAATGTCGAAATTGCCCGCGCCAAGCTGATGCAGATAGTCAATAAACGAGAGGATTGGGCTTATTTCAACGGAATAAATGGGTTTACAGATAATTCCGACGAGGCTATTGATAAGTTTATCGAAGCGATACAAAATATTTCAGAGCCTTCAAAAGCGGCAAAAGTTGCCGACGAAGCTATTCTCAAAGCGGTGGAGTTTTGCGAAAAACTCGCCGTAAAGCAGGCCGAAACCGTGTTCGCCAAAAAAGTCGGCGCCAGAGGCTTCAATCGCGGTTGTCTTGGCTGTACCCTCGATCCAGACAAAATTGATAATTCAGCATATGTGAATTCGATATTGGGTGCGTTCGGACTGGTTACAATCCCTTTCAACTGGAAGCAGATAGAGCCAAGGCCGGGCAGATACGATTTTTCAAAGATTGACAAATGTATTAAAGCAATCGTAAAGAAGAAGCTTTTAATTAGTGCCGGACCTTTGCTCAGCTTTACCGAACAATCTCTGCCAAAATGGCTGATTGACAGCGGGGCAAAGTTTGAAAAAATACGCGAAGCAGCTTATAGATTTGTCACAAAAGCGGTGTCTCGCTATTCCGGAGTAGTTCGTGGATGGCGGGTTGTCAGCGGCCTGAATGCTTTTAATTATTTTTGCTTCAATTTTGAACAGGTACTGGAAATGACGCGAGCCGCGGCGATGGCGGCAAAAGCATCAAGCCCCCGCGCCCTGAAGATCATCGAAATCAGCAATCCATGGGGTGAATATTACGCTACTGCCCCGCATACTATTCCCCCGCTTGTGTACATAGATATGGTGATACAAAGCGGCATCAATTTTGATGCGTTTGGATTACGCCTGCCGCTTGGAAAAGCGGAAAACGGAATGCAAATGCGTGATATGCTTCAACTGTCCTCGGTTCTGGATTATTTTAGTCCGATCGCCAAACCATTATATGTTACCGATATTGCGGTACCAAGTATCGAAGCCGGAGGGCGGCATCACGGAGATGTAGCTGGAATTTGGCAGGCCGGCTGGGATGAAACGCAGCAAGCGCTCTGGCTCGAGAGATTCTGTAAAATTGCGCTGAGCAAGCCATTTATAAACGCCGTTACTTATGCGAACTTGATTGACAATGATAATAATGTTATAGCCGGCAGCGGGTTAATGACTGACGATTTCAGGCCAAAAAAATCCTATGAGATGCTAAAACGGCTCCAGTCCCAGGCAGGAATTCTCACGCACTAAAATTTGCGTTTTGTTTGGTGTTAAAACCACAAACCAGGATATCCGCCTATATAGTGGATTCGATTAACACGGAGACCCAGATGCAGTCTAATGCAGATATACAAAATAGCCTTGAATCGCGTTGTTTTCTGCTGCTTGCTTTATTGGCGTGTGTTTTGTGCTTTAATCTGGCTCGGCAATACCGCAGCTCAGCAGAGCCGACTGAAATAGTTCTCAACCAGAAAATAAATCCGAATATAGCTTCGCTTGAAAGCATGATAAGGCTTCCTGGCATAGGCCCTGCCAGGGCAGGAGCGGTTCTGGAGTACAGAAAAAGCCGGCCAACCGATGCGCCCGCTTTTACAAACTATGAAGATTTACAGAAAGTACACGGCATCGGGCCGGTAATTTCAAAGAGGCTGAAACCCTGGCTTGAATTTGAAATGGAACAATCGCAAAAAGAGAATCGTAAGTGAAACAACGCAGAAACAGTGAAGAAAACTATGGCTGAATGGGAAATAAACAGACCTTTAGGACAGTGTTGCGGCACGGGTAAAGATATTCCGCCCGGAAAGGAATATTTTGCATCACTTGTGGAAACGCCGGAAGGATTGCAGCGTCGGGATTTTTCCGTCGAATACTGGAACAGTGCTAAACCGCAGGTTTACTGCTACTGGAAAACGCAGATGCCCGATCCTAATGAAAAGAAAAAGCTATTCATTGATGATGAAATGCTTATGGCTTTTTTTAACAGGCTCGAGGATGAAACGCAGCAGGAAAAGCTTAATTTCCGTTTTGTGCTGGCGCTTGTTCTCATGAGAAAAAAAAAGCTCAAATATGAATCTTCGCATAGACTTGATGACACCGAGGTTTGGGCACTTCGAAAGACGGGTGAAAAAGAATCTGTCGAGGTTGTCAACCCCGAACTTGACGAGCAGCAGATCGAACAATTAACATTACAAATTGGACAAATACTCCAGGTTGAACTTGAATGAAATATTTTAACATTTTTCTTACATTGATATTTTTAGTTGTAACTGCTGTATTCCAGTCAGGCTGTCAGGGTCGCATAGAGGAACCCGCCAGGGACTGCGCCGGTAAAGAAACCGTTGAAGATGCTATTGAAGCTCTCTCCGCGAATACCGGCATAGAAGGGCCGGTTCGAGGTTCGGGCCATACAAGGCTGGTTTTCTTTGATGAAGATAATCAGCGTCATCGGGAAAATTTCCAGATCAGACTCTGGATGGAGCCGCCAGATCATATTTACCTGCAGGGCGAGATAGTTTTCAGCCCACGGGCGCTTTTACTTGGCTCAAACAGCGAAGAATTCTGGTTCTGGGTTAAGCCGGAGATCAGTACTTATTGGTGGGGGCAATGGGATCAGGTCGAGCACATCCAGCAACTGCCGGTAAGTCCGCGGGTTATTTTTGAAGCAGTTGGTTTTGCAGGCCTTACCGAAGCCGATGAACACGAAAACTGGTCTCTCCATCAACAGGGTCCTCACGATGTCCTGACCCTTAGCAGGCAGGGCAGAGTTGTAAAAAAAGTATATATCGACAAATGCGATTATACGCCGGAGCGTATTGAGTATTTCGGAAAAGACCGCCAACTTATCGCTGTTACCGAACTCGACAGATATGTGCAGATAAGCGATGGCGTGCGCGTGCCTGCTTACATAAAAATTGTTACTTTCGGCACGGGCTACCAGCAACCCTTTGAAGCTGAAATTACGCTTGATTCTGTAGAAGCCGCGACTTTTACCGCCAGACAGCGCGAATACCTGTTTAAGAGGCCCTCTACACGGGGCTTTGACAATGTATATGAAATAAAGTAAATGATTAGATTACACGGAGGTTAAAATGTCCAGAGCAGACCTGAGGCAGCGAATTAAAGATGGAACATTAATTATCGACGGTGGCATGGGAACGCAGCTTATCGCCCAGGGGGTCGATCCGGGCAAATGCGGCGACTATCTCAACATAGAATCCCCGGACATAGTAAAAACTGTTAATCAGGCTTATTCACGTGCAGGCAGCCAGGCTACTATCACCAATACCTTCGGCGCAAACCGCCTTACTCTTGCCCGCCACGGCCTTGCCGAACAAGCCCGACAGATAAGTAAAGCAGGCGCCGAAATCGCCAGAGATGCCGTTGGTGAAGATAATTATGTACTTGGCGATATTGGCCCCTGTGGCGATTTTCTCGAACCGCTCGGCACACTTAAAGCAGACCAGCTAAAAGACGCTTTCGCAGAACAGGCCGAAGGCTTAGCGAAAGGCGGTGCCGATGCCATAATTATCGAAACGATGACCGCCCTCGATGAGATTGCCGTTGCGGTTGAAGCGGTTAAAAGCGTTTGCGATCTGCCGGTTTTCACTTCACTGGCATTTGATATAGCAGGCGATGACTTCAGAACTATGATGGGTGTGGATGTCGAAGCGGCTGTGAATAAGCTTGCGCCACTTGGCATTGACGCTATCGGTTTTAACTGCGGAACAGTTTCATTGGAGAAATATATCCGGTTAGCCGAAAAGTATGTAAAGACAGTAAAAGATATCGCGCCCGATTTAAAAGTTCTGGCCGAGCCTAACGCCGGACTGCCGGAAATGGTCAACAATGAACCCACCTACACTGTGGGACCGGAAGAATTTGCCGATGCCGTAATGGCTATACACGCCGCCGGAGTAACAATACTTGGTGGTTGTTGCGGCACAACTCCTGACCACATCGCCGCGATAGCGAAAAAATTAAAAAGCTAAGGAAAGTTATAGACAAGGTGGCCGCTATTATGAATTCAGATTCTCGTATATTCTTCTTATTAACATTCTTTGTTGTTCCTATTGCTTTGGTTATTGGCGGTTGCGGTCCATCGCCTCGAATTGACACCCGTGTCTGTCCGCCTGAAACACAGATAACCTCCCGAGCGGTGCTTGCGCATTCGGTAGAAGGCAGACAAATCGAATATATGCGAATAGGCTGCGGTGAGAAAACAACCCTCGTAATAGGCGGCATACACGGCAATGAACCTGCCAGCGAAATAATTGCCTGGGAGCTGGCTGATCGACTCAAACAAAACCCAAATATACTTAAAGGACACAGCGTCATAATAGTGCCGGCCAGCAACCCGGACGGCCTGGCAGCCGGCACTCGTGAAAACGCCCGCGGAGTTGACCTGAATAGAAATTTCCCCGCCGAAAACCGGGAAAACATTCCCTTATACGGCATGGAAGGTTTTTCCGAACCGGAGAGCAGAGCATTACAGGAATTAAAAGAAATCTACCCGCCTTCGCGAATTATCAGCATCCACCAACCGCTGGAGTGTATTGATTACGATGGCCCAGGCAGAGAAATCGCTGAAGCTATGGCCAAATATTGCGACCTGCCGGTAAAAAAACTCGGCGCCCGTCCCGGCTCTTACGGTAGCTATGCTGGAATCGAACTTGGGATTCCTATCATCACCTACGAGATGCGCCGCTATGACGAGCAATACAGCCCGGAGGAGCTTTGGGATATGTACGGCAAGTCGTTAATGGCCGGAATTTATTATCCTGAGCCGCCTGTTTTACCTTAATTTTAGGTTCGAAGCAGGGACGACATTTTATCCAACGCTCTTTCGGTTGCGCCCTGATTTCGGATGATAGTTTCTTGGCCTCGCTGTGCCAAAGCCTGCGAAAAATCAGAATTTTTCAGGCATTTTCGCACGATTTCAACCAACTCGCTGCCGTTTTGTACCTCAATAGCTCCCTCTGATTCGAGCAGGTCGGTTACTGTCTGGTTAAAATTAAAAGTGTATGGGCCAAAAATGGTAAATTTTCGCAGCGCCGCGGCTTCTGCCATATCAGAACCTCCCATAGGCACAAGGGTTCTACCCACGAAGACTACCGTACTGAGCGAATAAAACTTCCGCAAATCACCCATCGTATCGCCCAGAATAACCGCTTTTTTATCCCCTTTGATTGCTTGACCGGCCTTAAAAAGGCTGTAACGCACGAGGCCCAAACCCATCTGCCTGATAAGATCGGCAACCTCATCAAATCTTTCAGGCTTGCGAGGAACTATTGCCAGCCGCAAATCGGCCAAATCCTCATCCTGTAGTACTTTACGGTATGCATCCAGGATTATCTTTTCTTCTTCCGGCCCAGTACCACCCGTAACCCATAAACGCTTACCTTTTAGCCCAAGCTGGTCTGCCAGTTCATCGGCGCCTTCGACCTTGTCTGCTACCTCAGCGGTATCATACTTGAGCGATCCGACTACGGATATTCTCGTCGGATCCACGCCAAGTTTACTGAACCGCTCAGCGTATTCATTGCTTTGAGCCAGCACGAGGCTTAACTTGCTGAATATTGGTTTTATTAAGGGTTTTATCCTGCAATAGCCAGTAAAGCTCCGTTGGCTTAATCTGCCGTTTGCAACCACAACAGGGATTTTTCTTCGATGCGCCAGCCTTATAAGATTCGGCCAGACCTCCAGCTCCATAAGCACGCACACGGAAGGGCGGAGCTGTCTAAGAGCGGTGTTGATTGCCCAGGAAAAATCCAGCGGAAAATAGCAAACAGTATGGCGCTTGCCGTATAGTTTAAATGCGCGGGCATATCCCGTATCGGTGGTGGATGTGACAACAATCTCATATCCCTCAAATCTCTCTTCAATAGCCGTTATTAGGGTTTGGGTGGCGTTTACCTCTCCAACGCTTACGGCGTGTATCCATATACACGGTTTTTGGGGATTTTTTCGTGAGATAAATCCCAGTCGATTTGACCAGCCGAGCCTGTACCGGCCATTACGAATCATACGGTAAACAACTATCGGCGCAACTGCCAGACTAAGCAGAGTATATAACACATCTGTCAGAAAAATCATTTTATCATATAACCTATGATCACAACGGCGCAAAAAGCTAATGCCACTATCCAGTAGCCCATCTTCTACCTGGCATTAGCTTCAGTTTAATAAGATTCTGATGATTTGAATAGCTAAAAAATCGCCGTCGAATTAAGCGAATCTGTCTGCATGGCGATACATGCCAAACCGGTCACATCAGGAAATTTGAATTATGCGGTTGTATTAACCTGTCGGTAGAAAATTTGCCTCTAATTTTCTTGCAATATTTAACCGGCCCGTGTAAAGTATGCATTAATTCATTAGAACATTTATGTGAATTGAAATTATATTCGGTATTGAAGCTGGAAGGCATTATTTTAGTATAGTTTTCGTTGGGGAATAGTGTAATGGCAGCACGACTGACTCTGGCTCAGTTAGTCGGGGTTCGAATCCCTGTTCCCCAGCTTTATATTTGCCTATTTTTATTCAGGTGTTTATCTGATTAATGAAGGCGTGCTATATCCGGGCTGGTATTTGTTTACCGTAAACATGACAGGTTTCAGGGCGATTCCCGCTCCAGGTAGCTTTTAACTGATTTGTGAAGCGTTTCCTCAACTACCAATTCTCCGCAAGAGCCGTTATTATACAACTTGTTGCCGGACAGTAGTGATGTTGCGATTACCCTGACTGCTGATATTTGCCTTTGTGACGGTTTAGTCAAGCTGCATCGTCATCAGGAACTCGGCATTGGTGCGGCATTTACCGAGGCGGTTTTTCAGTAGCTCAACTGCCTCGACCGGGTTTAACTCGCTTAAGACTCTGCGAAGCCTGTAAACCAGTTCCAGTTCTTTCTTGTCCAGTAGAAGTTCCTCGCGTCTGGTTCCGCTTCGGCTGATGTCAATAGCAGGCCAGGTTCTTCTTTCTGCCAGTCGCCTGTCGAGGTGAAGCTCCATATTCCCGGTGGCTTTGAATTCCTCGAAGATGACATCATCCATTTTAGAGCCTGTGTCGATAAGCGCCGTAGCGAAAATCGACAGTGAACCGCCTTGCTCGACATTTCTGGCAGCACCGAAGAATTTTTTCGGCATTGTCATCGCGCCGGCATCAACACCGCCTGTCAGGATTTTACCCGAATGCGGCATTTCCGTATTATATGCACGCGCCAATCGAGTGATCGAGTCCAGCAGAATAACAACATCCTCGCCATATTCTACCAGTCGCTTTGCTTTTTCGATGACTATTTCCGCTATCTGGCAGTGTCGAGAGGTGGACTCATCAAATGTAGAGCTTATAACCTCAACATCCGGCGCTGTGTTGCGTTCCATCTCGGTTACTTCTTCCGGCCGTTCGTCGATTAGAAGCACAATTAGCTTTATGCGTGGGTGATTGGTTGTTATCGCATTGGCCATTTTCTGCAATAAGACGGTTTTTCCGCTTCGCGGAGGCGCCACCAGCAGACCTCGCTGGCCTTTGCCAACCGGCGTTACGAGGTCAATGATGCGCATGCCGAGTTCTTCGGATTTGGTTTCGAGAATAAGACGATTTTCAGGATGCAGAGGCGTCAAATCGCTAAAAACCACTCTTTCTGCTAGCTGATCAGGCTCTTGGAAATTTATCGCCTCGACGCGTAGAAGGGCAAAATACTTTTCGGAATTCTTCGGTGGTCTGATCTGGCCCGATACAACATGTCCGGTGCGAATTCCGAAACGGCGAATTTGTGAAGGGGAGACATATATATCGTCCGGAGATGACATATAATTGTAGCGAGGATTGCGCAAAAAGCCGTAGCCGTCGGGCAGCAGCTCCAGAACACCTTCGCCGTAAAGCAAGCCGTTCTGGCGGATGCGTTCTTTGAGGATTCGGAATATCAGATCCTGCTTTTTGACTGCGGCATATTCTTGTATGCCTTCTTTTTTGGCAATTTCGTGCAGCTCCGCAACGGTGAGCTTCTGGAGATCGGACAGGTAGAGATCGCCTTTTTTAACACGCTCATACTTAGCGTGAGTGGACTCATCTGCCTGTTTCTCTTCGCCATTTTGAGCCTCTTCAGCGGTTTCTGTTGCCTCCTGGGCTGCTTGTTGTTTCTGTTCAGCCTGCTTGGCAGTTTTTTTCCTGGAACCGCTGCTTTTGGTTGTTCGTTTCTTTTTCTTGGCTTTTCCGTTTTTTTCCGCGGCTTTAGCCATATAGTTGCTCCTTAGAAATACTTCTTAATAAAGCGGATTTTCATGAAATCCTGTTAATAAAATGTGTGCGTTAAAAATACTGGGACTGGAGGTTTGCCTTCTATTTCGCAAAAGACTCATTCTACAGCGGCAGGAAACGCAAGATAAAACTGATTAAAACCCCAATCACCTGTTTTCTTTTATGTAAGAGAAAATTTCAGAGACTTGCTCAGACACTGTCGAGAAGCCGGAATTGTTATCGATGATATTATCGGCCAGTTGGGCTTTGGTGTCCAGAGAAATCTGAAATTTTTCTCGAATTTTGAGCTCTTGCTCACTAATACCTTTATTTTTTGCTCTTTTCAAGCGTTTTTCTCTCTCGCAATCCACAAAAATAACATAATCACAGTATTGAACCCATCCAACTTCTGCCAGAAGCGGAACATCGAGAACAATCGCTTCTAACTGGTTCCGGCAGCGGAACTGTTCAATAAGCTGTTCTACCCTGGCCATTACGGGTGGATGTATTATGCTGTTTAGTTTTTCGAGCTTTTGGGCGTCGGCAAACACTATCTTGGCCAGCTTCGGCCGGTTGATTACGCCGTTTTTATCAAGTATGGATTTGCCGAAGTTTGCAATTATTTGATTTTTTACCTCGGTACTGCCCAGCATTTGATGAGCGATCTTGTCGGCATTGATTACCTGACAGCCAAGCTTGGCAAATTGCCTTGCGACATAGGTTTTTCCGGAACCAATTCCTCCGAGGATACCTATAACTGGTTTTTTACACGACTTTGCCACCTGTTGGAGTGTAGGTTAAAAGCTGCCGAGCGTCAAGGTTTGAATATCAGGGCAATCGCAAGAAATATTCCTCAACAGGGCGTGTACATTGTCTTTTGCAAGGCCTTCCCTTTAAGAGGAGTACACAGGGTAATATAGCATATCGCAAGTTACCTGTTTTGGCATTCTTACTTTTTCTCAACAACCTAAATTTTCATGCTATCGCCCTGAAATGGGCTTAGGATTTTGTTGACGGGGCCAATTAAATGTGGTAAACAAAGGGTTTATCATTATTTGGCGATTTTCTATGGTGACTGCTATGTCGCTTGATCAGTGCAGGAAACGGATAAACGAGATAGATAAGAAGCTTGTCGCTTTGCTGAACGAGCGTGCGCAGGTCGCTGTTGAAATTGGCAGGCTAAAAGCCAAAGAAGATTCGCCTGTTTACGCTCCAGACCGCGAAAGGCAGGTTTTTGAGCGAATACGGGCTGCTAATAAAGGCCCGTTGCCGGATAAGACGCTGATAGCCATATGGCGTGAGATGATGAGCGGATCCTTTGCGCTGGAGAAACCCTTGCGGATAGGTTTTTTGGGCCCGGGCGGCAGTTTCAGCCATACGGCGGCACTTTTGAAGTTTGGTCAGAGCGTCGAATATGAGCCCTTGGCCGATATTTTGAGTGTGTTCGGCGAGGTCAGCAAGCGCCACTGTGATCTTGGCATTGTGCCAATAGAAAATACTGCCGGCGGAGGCGTTATCGAGACGCTGGACGCCCTGATTGATTCTGATGTTAAAATTTGCTCGGAAGTTTTGATGGCGATTCATCATAATCTTCTGGCTAATTGCCGGCTTGATGAGATTGAGGTTATTTATTCCAAGCCTGAGATATTCGCTCAGTGCAGGGGATGGCTAAGCGCGACTTTTAAGGACGCTCAGACGGTGGCTGTTGCCAGCAGCGCCAAGGCGGCCCAGCTTGCCGCAAAAGAGCCAAAAGCCGCGGCAATAGGCTCATCGGTGGCGGCAGAATTGTATGGACTTAAGATAATATGTGAAAAAATAGAGGATATCGGCAATAATGTAACCCGCTTTCTGGTAATAGCTACCGAAGACGCTAAACCCAGCGGTGAGGATAAGACAGCGATATTGTTCAGCACGGCGCACAAAGCAGGAGCTTTGACAGATGTGCTGAATGTTTTTAAGGATTTCGAGATAAATCTGACAAATATTGAGTCCCGGCCCAGCAGGAAAAGGCAGTGGGAGTATTATTTCTTTGTCGATTTTCTGGGACATCGCAGCGAGGATAATGTACAGAAAGGCCTCGCAGAGGCCAAAAAGCACTGCTTGCAGCTTTCGGTGCTTGGAAGCTTTCCCAGAGCGACGGAGCTTGTGGAATAAGGTAATTGTTAAACGACTGAATTTTTAACCTGAATTTTGGAGCAGCAAATGAGAAAACCATTCGCAGCAGGTAACTGGAAAATGAACACAGACAGCAAATCGAGCGTGGAATTAGCCGGGGCTATTAAAGAAGGTGCCGCGGATATCGCGGGCAATCAGGTCGATGTGGCGCTGATTCCGCCTTTTGTTTATATACCGGGCGTTGTCTCGGCAGTTGGCGGTTCCCAGGTTGCCGTTGGCGGTCAGGATGTTTACTTTGAAAAAGAAGGGGCATTTACAGGCGAGATAAGTCCGGCGATGTTGAAGGATGTTGGTTGTTCTTATGTTCTTTGCGGCCACTCCGAAAGGCGTCATGTTCTTGGTGAGAGTGATGAAATAGTCAATAAAAAGCTCAAAGCCTCGATTACAGGCGGTTTGCTGCCTATTCTATGCGTTGGTGAGAAGATTGAACAGCGTGAGGCTGAGCAAACCGAGCAGGTTGTAAAACAACAGCTTGTAAAAGGACTGGAGGGCGTCAGCGAGGATATGGCAGAGGCCGTTACGATCGCTTATGAGCCTGTCTGGGCGATAGGAACCGGTCTGACCGCGACAAAAGAGCAGGCTCAGGAGGTTCACGCTTTTATAAGGTCAGAGCTTGCAGCTATTTATAGTCAGGAAACGGCAGAGAATATTCGTATTCAATACGGTGGTTCAGTTAAAGCGGCCAACGCTGCTGAGCTTATGGGGCAGAAAGATATTGACGGCGTTCTTGTCGGCGGCGCAAGCCTTAAGGCTGATGAGTTTATGGGAATAATAAAAGGGGCTTTTTAAGGCCTTGTTGAAATACAGGTATTTCGTATAAGAGGAAAAATTATGAGTATAGGTATATTGGCGGCGGGTTTTTGGATGAACCTGGTCGCGGTGTTTTTTGTTATCTGCGGTCTGGTGCTGATGCTTGTTATTCTGATGCAAAAGGCCAAAGGCGGCGGACTCGGATCAGCATTTGGCGGCGGCGGTGCAGGCGGATTGCTCGGCACTAAGACAGGCGATTTTCTTACCTGGATGACCATTGTTCTGGCAGGGTTATTTCTTATGTTGGCTGTTGTAATGGCTAAGTATTACAGACCGGCAGTTCCTGAAGCACCACCGGCGGCTGAGCAACCTGCAGAGCAGGTGCCGGGGACAGGCGGGCTGGATCCTGTGTTGCCGGAAGATGAAGCCGAGCAGGTACCTCAGGAGGCCCCTGAGCAGTTGCCGGAAGAGCCGCAGTTGTAATTCTTTAGATTTTTAGGTTCAGAGCTGAACAATGATAAAGAGCATGACCGGCTACGGCAGTGCCGAAGGACAGTTGCACGGAGTAACATATACCGCAGAGATAAAGACCGTTAATAACCGTTTCTTCAAGACGATTATAAAACTGCCCGATCAGACCGCGTATCTTGAAGAAGATATCGAGCGACTGTTGCGCGGCTCTATCGAACGCGGAATGGTCAATTATACGCTTCGCACGGCGGGCATAGGCAGCGAATCGGCTCTGGAAATAAATGCGCCTGCTGTAAAGGCATGTGCAACAAAGCTCAAACAGTTAGGCACCGAGGCGGGTGCTGATTACACGATTGATATGTCGCAGTTATTATTGTTACCGGGTATGCTTTTGCCGCTTGTGCCGAGTGATGCTGAGGCGCAGGCTATAAAAGATAAGGTTCTGAAGCTTACCGGAGAAGCTATTGAAGAACTGACAAAGATGCGAAATACCGAAGGTGAGGCGCTGGCGACAGATCTGAAAGATTGCTGCGATATAGTCAGGCAAGGCCTGGAAAAGATAAAGTCTCGGGAAAGAACTGCCAAAAAGGAGTACCAGGAACGGCTTCAGCGGCGGGTAAATGAGCTGTTGGCATCTGCACAGATAAGTCTGGATGAGACGACGCTGGCTCGTGAGGTTGCAGTTTTTGCCGAGCGTTCTGATATATCCGAGGAAATCAGCAGGTTGAACTCGCATCTTGCTCAGTTCGAGGATATTTGTGAAAATCAGGGCGGTCCGGCAGGGCGTAGGCTTGATTTTCTGGCGCAGGAGCTTTTGCGAGAGGCTAATACTATAGGCAGCAAGTCGTCGGACCTGGAGATATCACACTGGGTTGTAGACATAAAGTGTCAGATTGACCGCATAAAAGAGCAGGTTCAGAATATCGAATAAGCGGGTGCGATGGCTGAAAATAGAAATAACAAGGCGGGGCTTTATGTAATAAGCGGCCCTTCGGGAGTTGGTAAAAGTACGATAACCCGAGAAGTTATTCGACGATGTGAAGATGTTTATTTAAGCGTCTCGGCCACGACCAGACCAAAAAGCGAACAGGAAGTTCATGGCAGAGATTATTGGTTTATCAGCAGGGAAGAATTCGAGCACGGAATTGAGCAGGGCAGATTTCTGGAATGGGCCGAGGTTTATGGAAATCTTTATGGTACGCCCAGAGATAAGGTCGAGCAGCGGCTTGAACACGGCGGCAATGTTTTACTGGAGATAGATGTTCAGGGCGGCAGGCAGATTAAACAGGCCAGGCCCGACGCGGTTTTGATATTTATTATGCCGCCAAGTCCTGAGCAGCTTGCCGAGCGGATGTATAAGCGGGGCAGGGACGAAAAAGAGGTTGCCAGTGTCCGCCTTGGCGGTGCGGAGAAAGAAATAGAACAGGCTAAGGGCTGGTATGATAAGTGGGTCGTCAATGACGATCTTGAAAAAGCGATAAACGAAGTAATAGATATTGTTCACAGTTAAACGGAGCGACATATGATAGAAGAGCTTAAGAACACTGAAATCCTCGATAAGGTAGGCGGCAGGTATCGTCTTACCGCCCTCATACAGCGGAGGCTGGCTGAGCTTGTCGGCGGAGCAAGGCCTCTCATTGATGACACAAAGGGATTATTGCCTATCGAAATAGCTGTTCGCGAGATATTAGAAGATAAAATCGCTGTTGACGAGCAGGCCCAAGTTCCTGATAAGGCCGGTCAATAGCAATGAGCCAATCAAGCGGCAATCTCAAGGGTCTGAATATTATGCTGGGCGTAACCGGCGGGGTGGCGGCGTATAAGGCCGTTGATCTTGCAAGCAAACTGACCCAGGCAGGTGCGCAGGTGCGGACAGTGCTTACTGAAAGCGCCTGCAAAATGGTAACGACGCATAGCTTTGAGGCGGTTACTCGCGGCGATGTTTATACAATTATGTGGAACGATTCAACTGAGCATAACGCCGCGCATATAAGTCTGGCCGACTGGGCGGATGTTGCGGTTATTGCTCCGGCTACCGCCGATATCATCGGCAAAATAGCAGGGGGTATATGTGATGATTTGCTTAGCACGGCTGCATGCGCGTGCTGGCAAAAGCCGTGGGTTATTGCTCCGGCGATGAATGAGAGGATGTGGGACAATCCGGCTGTACAGCGGAATATATCATTTATTCGTCAGTTGGGCTGGGAGCTGGCAGGGCCCGAAACCGGTCATCTGGCATGCGGAACCGAAGGCATCGGGAGAATGACACAGCCCGAGAGTATTCTGGATTTGATAAATAAGATTGCTGGCGAGATAAAAAACAGATGAGTTGAGGTGGTTTGATGCGTTTTCTGATAACAGCCGGGGGGACACGGGAATACATTGATCCGGTTCGTTATATTTCCAATGCCAGCAGCGGAAGGATGGGACATGCAATTGCTCAGGCCGCAGTTAATAAAGGTCACGATGTTACTCTGATAAGCACTGCCGGACATCTTGCCGTTGCCGAATCTGTGAAGGTTATTTATGTAGAAAGCGCAGCCGAGATGTTCGAAGCGGTGATGGAGAATTTTGATGGTTGCGATATTCTTGTGATGGCAGCGGCCGTTGCCGATTACACCCCAGCCGGGCCAAGCCCAACGAAAATCAGGAAGTCAGGTGATGAACTGACCGTTCGCCTTATCCCAACGCGCGATATTCTGCTGTGGGCAGCTGATCACAGGCAACAAGGACAGTTGTTGGTGGGTTTTGCACTGGAGGATATTGATATTAAGGCGCGAGCAGAGCAGAAAATGGCGGAAAAAAATCTGGATATGATAGTTGCCAATACACCAGAAGCAATCTCAGCAGAGCAAAGCCAGGTGCAGATACTTACGCGCAAGGGTAAATGGCAACAGTGGCCTATTGCTGATAAAAGTGTTACTGCCGAAAAGATTGTTAGCCAAATCGAACGGCAGGTTGATTATATTTGATAATTGTATTTTGTTAAGGCGGAAAAATGAAAATATCTCTTGAATGGTTAAGCGATTATATTGATTTCGATTTGTCAGCACAACAGGTTGCCGACATGCTTAGCGACCTGGGCTTTCCCTGTGAAGGAATAGAGCAAAAAGGCGATGACATGGTTATCGACGCTGAGATTACAAGCAACCGCGGCGATTGCCTGGGCTATATCGGTATCGCCCGTGAAATCTCCGCTGTAACAGGCAAAGATATTAAAATGCCCCAAATCAGACTGGACGAGTCCGAGAAAGCTGCGCAGGATATTGCACAAATCCAAATCGATAATCCTGATCTGTGCGGTAGATATACCGGCATGATCATAACAGATGTAAAGGTAGGCCCTTCACCGGACTGGCTGGTTAAGCGTCTGGAGGCGGTGGGGATGCGGAGTGTCAACAATGTGGTGGACGCGACCAATTACGCAATGATGGAAACAGGCCAGCCCCCGCACGCTTTCGATTATAAAAAAATCACAGACCATAAAATTATTGTAAGACGCGCCAGAAAAGGCGAAAAGCTGACCAGCATCGACGGTACTCAGTGCGAGCTTGACGATCAAATGCTTATCATTGCTGACTCAAAGGGCCCGATCGCTATCGCCGGGGTGATGGGCGGCCTGGATACGGAAGTCAGTGACACAACTACATCGATATTGCTGGAAGACGCATATTTCAACCCTGTTACCGTTCGTACAACAAGCCGAAAGCTGAACCTGCCGTCCGACGCCGCTTTTCGTTTTGAACGAAGCATTGATATCGAAAACATCCACAGAGCCGCAAAAAGAACAGCCCAGCTCATAACGCAGCTTGCAGGCGGTAAAGTCGCAAAAGGCATTATTGACATATATCCAGCAAAGTCAAAAAAACTCGGCGTTACTCTACGGCTCAAACGGCTTAAAAAGTTGCTGGGAATAGAAATACCAGAAGAAACGACGATGACTATCCTCAACGACCTGGGCTTTAACCCATACCGAGAAGACGGCGAGCTTATCTGCACCGTTCCTTCGTGGCGAAGGGCAGATGTTAGTCGCGAAGCTGACCTTATCGAGGAAGTCGCCCGCGTCCACGGCTACGACAATATTCCAACCCAAAAAAAAATAGCAATCGAAGTAACACCGGTTGACACTCGTGAAAAACTTACCGCCCAGATTGGTCACTATCTCAACAGTTGCGGCTATTATGAAACTGTTACCGTCAGTTTTACCGACTCTGCCACGGCCGAGCTGTTCTCGACGGATGCCCAGAAACTTCTTAGCGTAAAAGATGTTACCCGCAAGAGCCAAAATCTGTTGCGCGATAACCTGCTTGGTTCGCTTATGGGTGTGATTAAGACAAATCTCAACGCACGAAACACACCCTGCCGAATTTTTGAATTTGCCGATACTTATGCACCGGCAGAAACAAAAGACAAACTTCCCGATGAAAGAGACAAACTTGCCCTAGCTTCCGATGGCGACTTTCGCCAGTTAAAAGGCGCGGTTGAAGGGTTGATGCAGAATCTCAATTCTGAAGCGAAGATCAACTTCGAGCCTGCCCAACTTAGATGGGCTCAGGCAGGGGCTGAGATTTTCGTTAACGGCAAATACATCGGCTGGGCAGGAGTCGTTTCCGAGAAAGTAAGGGGCCATTTTGATTTTAAGGAAGCTTTGCCTGTCGCGGCGCAGTTGGATCTGCAAACACTGTCTGAAATTCGCAAGGAAGATGTTGAAGTCAAGCCGCTTCCGCGTTTCCCGGCCATAGACCGCGACCTTTCAATAATCGTTGATGAGCAAGTTTCCTGGGCGCAGATTGGCGAGGCTATCAAAGAGACAGCCCCTGCAATTCTTCAGGATATAAACTTCATTGAGATATACCGCGGCAAAGGAATTGAAAAAGGCAAAAAGTCCGTGACACTGTCACTTCGATTCAGAGACGAGGACGGCACGCTGACACACGAAACAGTGGACAGCTATGAGGCCGGAATAATAAAGAATCTGAATGAAAAAACCGCCGCCCAACTGCGAACCGCATAAAACAAAGGTCGGCAGGTCAAATTGTGAAAGGGTTTTGGCTATGAGTGATGTTAAAAATCTCGAAAAGCTCATCACCAGCCGGCATAACTGCATTTCAATTGTTACGGCAGAAGAACAATACGCACTTGAGGTTATCCGCAATGTCGCGATGAAGCTTTCGCGAGACCTCTGGCTCTGGTCGGCTGGAACCGGCGTGCGGGATGGATTGCTTCAGCAAAGCCCGGCTATAGCCGAGACCGGCCAGCCTTACTCGGGCCTGTGTAATCTGGCCGCGGTTGATGATGGAGCGATTTGCATAACTCTTGATCTTGCCGAGCATATACGCGCAGGCAATGCCTTGCGAGCGCTGCGAGATTTAATTAATGATTTTGCTCAAGACTCACGAATCCTCATTATGATAGACCGTGAGGACAACCTGCCCGGCGTGATAAAGTCCTATGCCCATCCTTTCGAACTGTCATTGCCTGATGAAAAGGAAATCGAGCAAATTGCCCGCGATACTGTCAAAGAATTTCATAAAGACAGCCCCATCACCATCGAAATCGGCAAAAAAGGTTTCAATGCTATCATAAAAAACCTGCTCGGACTCACACGACGACAAGCCCGCCAGGTAGTTATCGATGCTATCGCGCTGGACAGAAAACTTTGTGAAGATGATATAAACAAGGTCATTTCTAACAAGCGCCGTATCGTTCAAAGCAGCGGCCTGCTCGAATACATAGAAACACCACTCGAACTCGATGCCATAGGCGGTATGAACAACCTGAAAAAGTGGCTCCGCGACCGCAAAAATGCTTTCTCCGAAGATGCCGGTGAATTCGGGTTAACCTCCCCGAGAGGCTTGCTGATGCTCGGTGTTCAGGGCGCCGGCAAGAGCCTCTGTGCTAAAGCGGTCTCGACGGCGTGGCGACAGCCGCTGCTCAGGCTCGATCCGGGCTCATTATACGCAAGCTATGTCGGACAATCCGAACAGAATCTTCGTCAGTCACTGCACCAAGCTGAAATGATGGCTCCGGTAATTTTATGGATTGATGAAATAGAAAAGGCATTCGCCTCCGCGGCAAGCCACAGCACGGACGGCGGATTGTCACAGAGAATGTTCGGAACGCTGCTGACCTGGCTTCAGGAACACCCGCCCGGCGTGTTCGTAATTGCCACAGCCAACGATATCGAAGCACTGCCGCCGGAGCTTTTGCGAAAAGGTCGTTTCGATGAGATATTCTTTGTAGGCCTACCCAAATCCGATGCCAGAAAACAGATATTCAAAATTCACCTGAGAAAACGCAAACGCAACCCCGCCGATTATGATCTGAACAAACTCGTCAAACAATCCGAAGGGTACAGTGGCGCTGAAATCGAGCAGGTGGTAATGGCTGCGCTGCACGAGGCTTACGCCCAAAAACAACAAGTGACAACCGAGCATATACTCGATGCGCTGCGAAACTCACCTCCGCTTTCGGTAACAATGCGGGAAAAAATTCAATCGCTAATTCAGTGGTCAAAAGGCCGTTGCGTACCCGCTGATTAAATTACATCTTCGCGTGCAGGCGATTTTTTTCTTGCGAAATTATTTTAGTTAAACGCCTTCAGTTGCCGAAGAGTACCGTAATGCGAAAGTTTACAAAGGCGTATATTTTCTTGACTTTCGCCTTTGGTTTTGGTATAAAAGAATGTGCCGACGGTACCCTGCGGTGTTCGTAGGAAGACAGCGATTTGAATTAACCGATACCAGTCACCCTGGGAAGTACGGACCTTGGCGTACCGGGCAAGCCTGCTTGACAGGACGCTCGGACGAAAGAAACGGCTGCCCACTTGAAATACTGGGTTTATTCAACGGTTTTCTTACGGCATATGCGGAGGAAGTTCGGCATTGAATAAAAGGGCCTGTATTTGCAGGCCTTTTTTATATCATGATTATTAAGCCTCATTTGCTCATAATTTTGGCCAAAACAGCGTTTTTTCCTTTCAAGCCTCACTAAAGTCTTGCCGATTTAACAGCATACCGCATGCGGTAAATGAAAACCGTTTTATGCAAACAACTGTTAATAAAAGATTTAGGAAAAGGTCAAACAATGCAAAAAGTTCACAGCTTTACTGTTCTGCCAACACTACCGGAAGCCTTAAAAGACCTTCAGACAATTGCCGGCAATATGTTCTGGTGCTGGAATCCCGAATATTCCAGAATCTTTCAGCGAATCGACGCAAAACTCTGGGAACAGACAGGCCATAACCCGATAAAGCTGCTTAACACAGTTTCGCAGGAAAAGCTGGACAAATTAGCCGAGAATCAGGGCTTTATTGCCAGTCTGTCAAAAGCCGTTGATAAGCTTAATACCTATCTTCGTTCCAAAGCACCTTATGACTATTACAGAGGCGATAGCGACAACCCGGTAATCGCTTATTTCAGCGCCGAATTCGGTCTGCACGGGTCACTGCCGCTTTATGCCGGAGGACTCGGAATACTGGCCGGCGATCACCTCAAAAGCGCATCGGATCTGGCATTGCCGCTTGTTGGGGTAGGACTTTTATATCAGAAAGGATATTTCCGACAGACCCTGAATATTGACGGCCTACAGCAGGAAAAATATGCCGAAAACGAATTTCATAATATGGCGATGGAACTTGTCCGAGACGACAGCGGCCAACCGTTGAGAATATTGGTCGAATACCCTGGCCGAATTGTGCAAGCTCAAATCTGGCGAACACGCGTTGGGCGAATTGATCTCTATTTACTTGATACGAATATAGACGAAAATTCTTCTGCAGACAGGATGACCACCGCAATGCTCTACGGCGGGGACATCGAACTTAGGATCCGCCAGGAAATACTGCTCGGAATAGGGGGGCTGCGTGCATTGCATGCCGTAGGAATAGACCCTATCGTGTGCCATATGAACGAAGGCCATGCGGCCTTTCTCTCGCTCGAGAGAATTTTGCGGCTAAAACAGCAAAGTGATATATCTTTCGAAGAGGCTGTTGAAGCTACGCGAGCGGGCAACATCTTTACCGTCCATACGCCCGTAAAGGCCGGAAACGATGAATTTTCACCTGAGATAATCGATAAATATTTCGGGGATTATTACCACCGGCTTGGTATGTCACGGGAATATTTTCTGTCACTGGGTAGAGTCTTCAGCGATGATCCGACCGAAACTTTCAAAATGCCCGTACTGGCGCTGCGTCTTAGCGCATGCAGCAATGGAGTAAGCAAACTTCACGGCGAAGTATCGCGAAATATGTGGTCGTGTTTGTGGCCTGCCGTTCCGGTTGATGAAGTCCCCATAGACTCGATTACCAATGGGGTACATATAAAAAGCTGGGTATCTGAGGAACTCGGAACACTTTACGAAAAATACTTCGGGTTAAGCTGGGCCGACGGTATCGCTGACGCGTCTGTTTGGGAGCATATCGATGAAATACCCGATGAGGAATTCTGGCGAACCCATCTGCACGCAAAGGATCACCTTATAGCTTTCGTTCGTCAGCGCGCAAAAAGACAGATGCAGCGACAAGGCACATATCACAGTCAGGACCACGAGGTGGAAAATCTACTGAACCCTGAAATACTGACAATCGGATTCGCAAGAAGATTTGCGACATACAAACGAGGCGATTTGTTACTGCGAGATCCGGAAAGGCTAATAAAGCTGCTAACAGATCCCGAAAAACCCGTGCAGATAATCTTTGCCGGAAAGGCTCATCCGAGAGATCGCGAAGGCAAGCAAATAATACAGAACATCATCCGTTTTGCTGCAGAACACAATCTGCAAAATAGATTGGTCTTTCTCGAAGATTATGACATGAGCATTGCTAAAGTTCTTGTAAGAGCGGTTGATATCTGGCTTAACAACCCACGCAGACCACTCGAGGCAAGTGGAACCAGCGGTATGAAGGCGGCCATAAACGGTGCTATTAATCTGAGTGTAAAAGACGGCTGGTGGTGTGAGGGATATCATCCTGATTGCGGCTGGTCGATAGGCGCAGACAGTGTCCACGAAAAGGCCGAATATCAGGATCTGGCTGATTTCAACTCACTATTCCGCGTATTGGAAAACGAAGTTGTGCCGTTGTATTACCGTCGCTCCCACGACAATCTGCCTCGCGGCTGGATACATAAAATGAAAAACTCAATAAAACTCATCGCACCTGTGTTCAATACCGACCGGATGGTTGGCGAATATGCCGAAAAATTCTACATCCCCAGCGTTGCACGATGGCGAAGACTAAACGATAATAACCTGCAGGCAGCGCGAGAGCTGGCCCAGTGGAAGCAAAAAATACATGAATACTGGAGTCAAGTTTCCGTTAATGATGTTGAGATTCATCACGAGCCAAAAGGTAATAACGGTGACACTATAGAGGTAGGTTCCCGGATAGAGGTCTCGGCTAAAGTGGATATGGGAGTCCTTTCACCGGAAGATGTGCGTGTTCAGGCATATATGGGTGAATTGGGAGCATGGGAAAACATGAAGAAAGGTCGTGCTTTCGATATGCAGCCGGAGAAATCAGGCAGCAATGGTCAATGTCTGTTTACAGGTAAAATTCGCTGTCAAAAAGCCGGAAAACAAGGTATAGCTGTCAGAGTTGTCCCGTACCACCGCAACCTTGTAAATACAGCCGAAATGTCGCTGGTACATTGGGAAAAACATAATACGCTTAAGCCGGTAACCACACCATCATGATATTGCAATTAATTGACTAAAAACCAGTCCCGACTTACATTGGCCCCGCTGGCCTGGTTGATGTTGGACCAGAGCGATATTGCGTTAAATATTCAGCTTACAAATTAACGCATACCCCTCGACCGGCAAGATACTGCTTGATCTGTTTTATGTTGACATCTCCGAAATGCGTAATAGAGGCCATTAAAACCGCGTCCGCTCCGCCAGTGCTTATGGCGTCATAAAGGTGCTCGAGTTTTCCCGCTCCGCCGGACGCGATTACGGGGATATTAACGGCGCTGCTGACGGCATGGTTTAGCGCATTGTCATAACCTGCTCTTGTGCCGTCGGCATCCATACTGGTGAGCAGAATTTCTCCGGCCCCCATCTGTTCTGCCTGCTGCGCCCATTCGATAACATCTAACTCGGTCGGCTTCGAACCGGCTTCAACACAGACCTGCCATTTTTCCGATGATTTCTGACTGCGGCGGGCATCAATTGCCAGCACCACGCATTGATTGCCGAACCTTTGTGCTGCCTCTTTTATAATATCGGGATTGTCAACCGCGGCTGTGTTAACCGAAACCTTCTCAGCTCCGCTTCTAAGCAGCAGGTCTATCTGGTCGGCGTCGCAAATCCCGCCGCCAACGGTAAACGGTATAAAAACATTCCTGGCCACCTCGCGAACGAGGTCAACGATGGTCTTTTTTCGGCGTATAGTGGCGGTGATATCGAGAAAGACCAATTCGTCGGCACCTTCTCTGCTGTAGCGTGCGCCGAGTTCCACAGGGTCTCCTGCATCTCTAAGATTCAGGAAATTGACTCCTTTTACAACTCTGCCGTCTTTTACATCAAGGCATGGAATAATTCTTTTTGTAAGCATTTTGCGTTTCTGGTCGAAATTTAACGGTAAAAACTGGTCACTTTCGGTCGTTCAGGGTTCCTTTCGGGTGCTTTTGGCAAATTTTCACGAAGTTTTTTAATACGCTCAAGCCCTGAGGGCCGGACTTTTCAGGGTGAAACTGCACGCCGGTGACATTATTTTTCCGCACCGCGCAGGGCAGCTCAAAACCATAGTCGGTATATAAAACCTGAGCCTGCCGGTCGTCAACCTGGGCGTAATATGAATGGGCGAAATAAAAATACCTGCTGCGACCCAAATCTGCAAATAACGGCCAGTCACCTGCGAATTGAACACTGTTCCAGCCCATATGCGGAATACGCTGTGTTCTCGGCAGGGGGATTACCTTTCCTTTTATCAACCCCAGCCCTTTGTGCGCGCCGTGTTCTGCCGATTGCTCAAACAGTAACTGATGGCCGACACATATCCCAAGCAGCGGCTTACCGATAGCAACCTGCTCACAGATCAGTTCCGCTAGGTCGCCAAGAGCGGCCATAGCGTATCCGAAAGCAGCCACGCCGGGCAGGACAAGCCCAGCAGAATTGCGGATTTGCTCCGGTTCATTGCTAAGGGCGGCTTCAACGCCGAGATGCTCGAAGGCGTTACAGACGCTTTTGACATTCCCAACACTATAGTCTATCACGATAATCATAAACAGATGCTACCTTATTATCGCGGCATAAGCAAACACTTTTTATAAGCAGTGCTTATGATATTATTATGAAAAATGGTCATTCGGCAGATAATGCGATTAACAGCCGAAGAAGAGTAACCCAGATATCTTTTTCACAAAAATTCTTGTCAAATTTCTCACAAGATTGTTATACTGCAAAAAAGTGCTACAAAATTGTGCCTAAAGATGGCGATGTTGCAATTAGAACGCCGAATGTGAATGTAACCAGCCATTGACTC
>Ga0207421_10002217_pt1 | contig 24322 bp, 22 predicted proteins | sample SodLakKL_010_SED_4_FD_187542 | JGI IMG/M metagenome (GOLD analysis project Ga0207421, IMG submission 187542) | Alkaline sediment microbial communities from Lake Tanatar, Kulunda Steppe, Russia - 8KL_010_SED (SPAdes) (version 2) | ecosystem: Environmental > Aquatic > Non-marine Saline and... | reverse complement strand
TATTATCGAGATTCAGGTCTGTCTCTGGCAAAATTTCCTTTCTTAAGATGACCTATTTTCAGGCGCCCATCACTGACCTATTTTGGGCGCCCCTTGACAATATAATTTACATAGTCAATTTTAGTCGTACCATAATATGCCGGCTTGAAAAAATTAGCTGTGTCCAAATCGGATTTATTTAAATACGCCTCAATATATATCCTGGCATTGGGAACACAAATCGAAAATTTTCCACCCGGTTTGAGTACTCTTAAACACTCATCCAGGAACCCTTGCGTTTGTTTGAATGAAAGATGTTCAAAAAAATGCGAGGAATATATTTTCGAGACACTTTCATCGGGAAAAGGTATCCCTTTTCTTAGGTTCCAGGCAATATCGCACTTTCTTTTAATATCAATTGTCAACCATCCGTTGGCGCCCTTTTTCTTGCCGGCACCAAGTTCTATCCATATCTCCTTTCGCTTTTTCAAAATCTGCCTGATTTTCAGTCTGGATAGTTGGTGCCGAAATAAAAGTGAAATCGGTTTTGTGTTGATTCGAAATCGTTTGCTCATCAAAGCATTCCGTATTTGAGGCCAGCGTTACCCAATTGATAGCAAAGAACCATAGACATCTTGGTCTTTTTTGGCGACACAATCCCAAAAAGACACTTTTAGCCTTGATCAAAACTTAATGATAATCTACCCCAATGACCAAGTCAATATCAAAATTATTTGAAAATCGCTATGATTATGTTTGATTTAATCACAGGGTTCTGGATAATACAGCAGGCAATGTGGGAATAAAATACGGCCCCATATTTGGAGAATTATTAAGTAATAAGCCGCAACCAAAGTCAAGATTATTCGGGTCTTTGTTTTGGTTATCTCACATGTAAAGGATATCATTTGATTAAATGTGTCGGCTGTGATGAAATTTACCGACACCATACAGTATCGTTATGACCAAACCCAAGAAAAGAATTGCCTACGCCGATATTGATATGAAAACGGCCAGGGCGGCACTACAGTTCGTTTGGGATCGTTATGATTTTGAGCTGACCCGTGATCGCGATGCCGATTATGTTATTCACTCTGTCGGCGGTTTCGAGGTGCTCAAATACCCCGGCGTCCGGATTTTCATTACCGGCGAGAATGTTACACCCAACTTCGCCATAAGCGATTATGCAATGGCCTTTGAGAAAATGCATTTTGGTGACCGTTATGTCTGGCTTCCGCTTATAAAATTTTCCAGCAAGGCATACTCATCACTGAAAGCTCCGCGGCCGCCCGCCGATGAGATATTGCAGCAAAAGACGGACTTCTGCGCTTATGTAATGTCAAACACAACCGACAGCGCGGAAGAGCGGATCCGCATTTTTGACCTGCTCTGCGAATATAAAAAAGTAAATTCCGGCGGTCGATGGCGAAACAATGTCGGCGGCCAAGTGCCGGATAAACTGGCCTTTCAAACGAAGCACAAGTTTGTGATCGCGTTTGAAAACTGTTCACATCCGGGATACATTACTGAAAAATTCGCTGACGCAGCCGCGGCTAATGCTGTTCCAATCTACTGGGGCGATCCGACCATTGGAAAACTTTTCAACACCAGGGCATTCATTAATTGCCATGATTTTTCAACTTTGGAAGAAGCGGTTGAGCAAGTTAGAAAAGTTGATCAGAACGATGAGCTTTACCGGCAAATGCTGTCTGAGCCCTGGTTTCCCGATGCAGTGGAGCCGCAATGCCTGCGGGACGAAACATTCGCCGAGTTTTTAGCGAACATATTTGACCAGCAGCCGGAAAAGGCCTTTCGCCGTAACAGAGGTCGCTGGGGTAAAAAATGGGAGCAGCACCTGTATGATATGTATTACCGGCCCCATGTCCAGGCCTTTAAGCTTTTCCGCAGAGGCTGGCGAGCGTTCTGGCACATTTTTATTCCATCGCGGAAAAAATACTGATGAACCCCGAAATATATCAACAGACAAACGAATCTTTTGACAAGACGCTCGTGTTTCATCTCGGCTCGCGTGCGGGTTTTTTTTCCGAATATAACACGATGATTCAGGCTATTATTTACTGCCTGCGAAATAATATCCGTTTCCAGCTTTATTCTTATGACGCAAACTTTAGTGTACGCCGCGGCTGGGCCGATTTTTTCCTTCCCTTCTGCCCGGAGCAGACATCTGCTCTGCACAGAGTTTTTAATTACCGCTTTCCGCAGCCGGGTATTAAATTCAAAATCAGAAAACATCTCGGCGGCCCCCTGGTCAAAACACTATGCAAATGTAACTACCTGACTTATGATTTGTGGGAGGAATTCAGAGCGTGGAAAACCGATATACCTTTGGTTATCCCTCATATCAACTGGGAAGGTTCTTTCAGGGCTCTCTGTCGTGAAATAGTCGGCCTAACCTGGCGGTTTCAGCCGGATGTTTCAGAGCAAATAAGCAGCATTATCAAACAGGCCCAACTGCCGGCGAACTATCTCGGTGTCCATATCCGCGGCGGCGACAAAATCAAGGAATACCACGGAAATCCCCCTGCTGACTATATGAACAAGCTGAAAAACTTATCCCGTATAAGGGATGTTCTGGTAATGACCGATGACTATCGCATATTTCAGCGGTTATGCTCTGATTACCCCGACTGGCGTTTTTATACACTGGAGAACCCGGCCCAGCAAGGCTATAGACATCGCGCCAACAAGCGAAAAACTGTTTGTGAAAAAAGGAAAGATTACATCCGGTTCTTTGCCGGCGTTGAGATGATGAAAAGAGCTGACTATTTTGTAGGAACTTACAGCTCAAACATCGGCGTCTTCCTGGCAATGGCAATGCAGCCTGAAAGATGCCATGCCGTTGATTATGATCAGTGGAGAATGTTATGAGAATATCGGATCTAAACCTATCCCACGAATGCGAATCTGCGAAGCTTTCCGCTTCCATTGAGAGCCGACAGTTTGGCCGCCGAGAGTTGTGGTTTTCCGCCCCAAAGGATTATAGCCATTATTTCTGCACGAGTCGCCTGGACGGATTTCTGGTCGGGATGCTTTTTCCCGCGATGCAGTTTGGCGAGGATATTCATCTGAAAGGATGCGTTTCCCGAAAACTCCTCGACAATATAAATAATTATGTTGTTCCTTTGCTGATGTCCTTTTCTCCGTCCTGTAAAAAGATAAAAATCACCGCCGACCAAACCAGCTCTCAAAGGTTTGATTCCTCCGGCGTAGGAACAGGATTTTCAGGAGGTGTAGATTCTTTTTGCACGATTTATGATCGTTATGAGTTGGAAACATCCCATGATTATAAAATCAACAAGCTTGTTTTCCTAAATGTCGGTTCACACGGCCCAGGCCAAATAAAGGAAGAACTTAAACTTTCTCGCCAAAAGTTTTATATGCGATATGACTACCTAAAAGCATTTGCAGATGAGATTAAGCTGGAGTTCATTCCCATAGATTCAAATCTTCATTCATATCATCCATGGGGACACCAAAAGACACATACCCTGACAAGCACCGCCGGCATACTTACGATACAGCGACATTTGTTCCGGTACTATTACTCATCCTCTGGTCTAGACTATGACAAGGTTATGATTTACAGCATTCGGTCTAAAGATATTAGTGTAGGGGAATATTGTGATCCCATCTTACTACCTTTACTTTCAACCGAATCGTTAGAGTTTATTTCTGAAGGAATACAGTACACGCGATTAAAGAAAACATTGCGAATAATGGATTATGAACCTGTTCGACGCTATCTGAATGTTTGCGTGAACGGAAAAAGGTCTCACGAGAATTGTTCGACCTGTTCAAAGTGTTGTCGAACGTTGATGACACTTAATTCGGCTGGAAAACTTGATGAGTTTTCGCAAATATTTGACATACAAAAATACAAGATGGAAATGGAGCATCAATATCTTCGACAGCAGCTTCTGTTGCAACGAAGAGATCCTTTTGCTTATGATAATATCAAATTGGCAAGACAGAATGGAATTAAGCTTCCTAGTCAACTGATTTGCTATGTAAGTTGGAGTGCAGATAAATTTAAAGCTTGTCGGAAAGCATTAAAAAAACGATTGCGTACAATAGGAAATACTCGCTTCTCTAAAAAATATTAATCATAACAGAAACAAAGCTTTTGCATTTTATTCAAAGCTCTAACACAATAATTCTTTAAGATATTGTCCTCCAGCAAAAGCCTTTTTCTTGTAAGACGGGATAACCTTACCAAGGTGATTTTTGGAGTCTTTTTGGGCATTTAAAATGGTCTTCAGTTTTTCAATCAAAAGGTCAGGGGTTATATCGTCTAATGGGATCAGCCAATCAGTATGCCCGAATATGTCTTTGTTAATTCCTTTTGCTTTTACACTGTATCCAATAGAAAGAGTCGGTACTTCGCTCGATAGCGAAGCTATAGTAGCGTGAGTGCGGCATCCCAGAAACAACTTCATCTTCGAAATAATCCATTTAAGTTGCCGGGCGTTATAACTACGGTCAACGAGCAAGACTTTGTTTTTTGAAGTATCAAGAGATTCAGCTAACCGCTTCATAAAAAGATGATCATCTTGGCCGGTCCACACAACATGGGGAATTAATATTATTGGTAAGTCAAACTTCTTAAGCGTTTTTTTTATGCATGTAATAACGAAATTTTCCCATGATTGATTGCGATTCCAGTATCGTTTCATCAATGGCGAGAAATTCATCCCAATGCAGGGTTGTTCAATGATTTTCAATTCAGGTGGAAGGTTTTCTATAGCTGTAGATCGAAGTGTAAAGGCCGGATCGGCCACCTGCCTTACATTATCTTCTATTCCAAGGCTTGCCAGATAGTTAACCGTCTCCGATTCTCTTGCACATATCAGAGAAACCTTTTTAAGTTCTTTTGCCGCGTATTTCTCAATTTCTGGATTTCTTGAAAAGGGCCCAACTGAAGCCCCCCATAAAATAAGAGGTATTTTGGAGCTAAGGACAGTAGAGTTTGCTTGAAAATAGCGTTTTACACTTCCATAATCGAGAGAGTAATTATCTCCGCCCAAGGCAAGCGCTGCTTTGGCTTCTGATAAATAGGGCTCGAACGATTCTTTAGGGCGGCGAAGTATCCGTTTCCTGAACTGATGTTCCAGCCATTCATGAGGCCACCTGCGTATTTTTTGCTTTGCTTCTGGGACCAGATTGACAACTTCAGGCCCCAAAGTATCGGTATAGCTTATTTCTGATGGAAATGATAACGAATTAATAAAACGACACGATCCAAACTCTTTTTTCAGAATTTCGATTGTAGATTGTAAAATAGCATCACAGCCGCGATTCTCGAAGGGGCCATTGCCAAAAAATATAAAAAGAGGATTTTGAGACAGCATCTAATATTCTCTGTTACTTAAAAAACTAAGGATATGTTTTAGATTCTTTTTTATTTTTGTTTTAAACCGCTTGATTTTAGAGTGTCTTCTGGATTTAGAAAGATATTTGCTTTTTAATTCTGAAAAAGGGACAGCATCTAAATCTTTGAAAAATTCCTCTCGCTCCTGTGCATATGGCAATGACTCAACTAAGGCCGTATTGTGGGCTCCAGCCTGCTCTATTGTTGATTCTTCAAGAAACAGTTTTGAGGCACATTTATCGAAAAACGCTGAGCCTTTTTTTGAGTTAAGCAGTATTAAAGAAACCCCTAAGTCATTATCTAAATGCTGGTGAATATTTTCGATTCCCCAAAAATCTGCAAGTGTTATATCTGATTGACGAGGTAGGCCTTTGAACTGGCAGTCATAACAGCAAGGGCGCCCGATAATATTGTTTTCAATGAAAGCTCGCATGTAAGAGTCATCACGATGTTCTTTAATATAGGTTTTACCGTTTTCAAAATCAACTTGTGTTGCGGGTCGGTGCCAGCCGTAATCTTTATTTCTAAAATTAACCTTTGTAGCCCTTGCACCGTATCGCTGTTGCAAATCATCTAAATATTTTAAAAATACTTTAGGTGAATTGACGCCTCTGCAAATAAAGTCACAGGTGATAAGATTTGGATGCTCCTTTCCAATAAAACAATAAAGACCGCTTATCTGGCATGGTGTTGCACAAACCAGAATCTTTATTCCTTCATCCAGCAGTTCTCTGATGCCTTCATAAAGGTTTCCGGTATAACTCTGAAGATATTTTGACCGTCTGATCTCATCAAGCTGTGATTTTTCATTGGTTATCGTATGCCGGACAGTATGGTCTTCTGCATAAACAGCACCAGCGACGAAACCGCTTAGCTCTAAAGTTTTTTCTGCCAGAACGGAGAATACACCGCCCGACGAACTTTTTGAACGTACAGCATTATTTTTATTCCATGCAGCAAGAACTTTCGGTGAATTATACCTTTCTGCTGGAAGCGAAGTTTTCTTTAACACGGGGCAAACATATTGGCACAGGCCGCATTCTGTGCATTTCTCTGATTGAATTTCAGGGTAATTAAAACCCTCATGGTCAACCTTCATTTTAAGGCATTGTTCAGGGCAGATCAGCACACAAGCGTTACAGCCGCAGCAATCTTTTTTGTGTTTTAGTTTCACGGTTTATTGTATTCCTTATATGGACTTATTCCCACGCAAGCCCCCAATCTACCGAGGTGATAGAAGAATCTAAAGAAAAACCTAAAGCCTTTTTGTTTCCTAAAAAAGACGAAACTTAGAAAGCAAAAGGCAGGGTAATACAGTATCTTGGTGAGAGACTTCAAAAAAACAGATAGACCTTTCTTTTTTTGAACAGAAACCATGCCGTAACCAATTCGATAATTTCGCCTGAGCACCCACTTCAGTTTAGTGCGTTCTTTGGGCACATACTCCGTGGCAATGGCTTCTTTTATCCAGACTATCTTCGCCCCTTTCTTGCGGCATCGTGTAAAAAAATCCGAATCCTCTCCGCCAATGAAGTTATACTTTGCAGAAAATGTCAATGTTTTCGCCCGAACAAAATCTAAATTCAGTAAATAATTACCCGTTGATATCTCGGGAACTATTTTGCCGGTTTTTCTTTTTGCATAGGGATTAAAAGCAGGTGCATAACGCATCCAGCCAGGAGCATCTTCGGGTAGGATAAATAGCTGTGGGCCACCGACACAATCAGCGTCAAATTTTTTAAGTCCTCTCCACAGTTGGATAAGCCAATCCGATGTTGCAATTTCGTCATCATCAATACCGGCCAGATACTCGGCTTTAAGGTTCATTGCTTCTTGTAATATACGATTGCGAACATTGCTGAGACCCTGTTTCGGCTCGACAACATAGGTTACAGGAAAGTGTGATTGTTTTGAAAATTTTTCAACAACAGGCTTTGCACTGGCTTGTTCATCATTGTCCACAACCAGCACATTAGCTGAAAGCTCCGGCGGAACCTGCAAAGCTTCAACCGAGTCCAGCGCCCGCCCAATCCCGTCCGGGCGTCTGAAAGTTGGTATAGCGATTGTGATTTCGGTTTGCTGTTGCACCTTCTAAATCCAGTACTGCCCCAGCCAAGGGCTTGGCTTAATTGTTTTATAAAGAATCGTTTTCCACTTCGGTTCTACGCCCGGCGGGGCCCATCGACCTGCGATTGCGTCATCCATTTTAGGACGGCCGTGGAAGCAGAGGACTTTCGTTCCTTTCGGCAGTTTGGCAGTGACGAATCGCCTTAAAAACCACACCGGCAGGGCGTGTACCTTAAAGCTTCGACACCACTGTTTGGGCCAGAATTTCAAATGACCCTGCTTTTCAATAACTTTCGATGAAAGATATTCCTGGCTGGCCGTGCCGAATTGTTTTATCACTTCTTCAGGATGAGCCTCGAAGTAGTCCTTTATAAAGCCAAGTGTGCCGACTTTCCAGGAATAACAACTGGCCTGTCCGACACGACTGCCCCAGCTATTCCAGTCTTTTATAATCACAAACTCATCGCCCTGCGGGTAGTCAACCATCTCATCCAGCGAACCGGTGATCACTACATCCAGATCAAAAAATAAAACACGCCGGCCTTTCAGCCCGCCGAGGTTGTCATCACATAACGCCGCTTCTTTGCGATAGGCGTATTTGTTATCTTCGGGCCTGACATTAAGTTGCGGAAGCGGTTTAACAATAATGCCATCATCCAGCCCTTCCGCTATCTCCGTAAAGCAGTAAAAATGAAGTCTATGCCCGGAGATGTTTCGCTTTACCATCGCATAGAGACGATTAACATCATCAGCGGTATAATAGCCCTTTCCCCATTTTATGCAAATGACATTAGCAACCGGCAAACAGGGTTTATTTTCCTGATGTTGTGCCATACGCTTTGAAGTCCGTTCTGAATATTCCAACAAAAACACCGAATTGTTTGACGATTTTGCAGAGCCGCTTGTAAAAACTTGCTCGCGTCCAGTGAAACGGTAAAATGATAGTGTATAGAATGGCCGTCATCAAGCCTAAAATACCCAAAAGCACGCCTCTTGCTGACGATTTCTTTCGGTAACGCGCAGCTCGTCCCTGTCCGATCCTGTAGTCGCGCTTTAATAAATAGCCCAGTCTCATCCGCTCAACAGGAACGCTTTCATATACAACCGCTTCCTGAATCCAGACAATACTGCCTCCATTTGCGCACATTCGTCCAAAAAAATCAGTATCCTCAGAGCCGAGAAAGTTAAACCGTAAATCAAATCTGATAGGCTGTTTTGCAATAAAGCTCATATCAAGAAGATGATTTCCTATGCCGGCTCGCTGTAATAATCGACCGCTCTTGCGCGTGCTTTGCGTTTTAAAGAAGTTACCTTTAATAATCCACGGCGGCGGTTTAATTTCAAATTGTGATAAAGCCGGGCCGGTTGCCACTGTCGCATTATATTTTTTAAGCCCTCCCCATAGAGAGGTCAGCCAATTTTCTGTGGCAACTTCATCGTCATCAAGCCCGGCAATATAATCTGCATCTAAGCGGACAGCCTCCTCAAGAATACGGTTGCGGACATAAACCAAGCCGAGGTTCTTCTCTAACATATAATAAACCGGGAACCTCGTAAAATCCGCGATAACATCCTCACTGGTTTTGTGCTGATCGTTTTCAACAACTAACACCTCGATATCTACGCTATCCGGCTGGGCTATATTTTCCAGGCTTTTCAGCGCAGAGCTTAATCCTTCGGGGCGTTTATGGGTAGGAATGGCAATGAGAATTTTCTTTCTGCCTTCAGTCATTACGGTTTTGTCTGTCTCGATATATTAAGTCTTCTAACTGGTGCGGTCATTTTTTTCCAGTATGTAATTGGCACGAGTTCTCTGCTTCAATACATAGCCTGATTCTTTCATCACAGCAACAGCATCTCGCTGCCATAAGTTTCTATTGCACACTTCAATCACAATAACTTCGGGCCATAAACTTTCCGGTGCAGACTCAAAAAATGGACAAAGGGCGCGGTCTTCAAATCCTTCAATATCAATTTTCATTCCGCCGATATGAGTAATTTTATTGTCTTGCAGAATGTCCAGCAGAGGCACAGAGTCAACCATAATTGGCTCGCAATTGTGCGAATCTCTGAGCATGCTGGCATCGCCGAGTCCCCCTGAGCAGTAAAAAGGCGCTTTACCGCCGTTTCCTATGCACACAGGCACAACGGTTATTGTATTGTTGTAATCATTGATAGCTATATTATATCTTAATAGCTCTACGGTCGGAGGATTAGGTTCAATCGCGATAATCTTACTATAGCCCGACTTTGCCAGTGCCAGTGAATAGTACCCTGTATTTGCTCCAATATCCACAAAAGCCGCATTATTCTTAGCGCGGCTGGAGGTCATCTTCAGCGGAGTTGAAAGTGCTTTGATTTCAGCTTGATCATATACTTTGGAGGAGGTCAGTATTTTCGAATCGGTAGTATTTTTGTTAATATTAAGCCGATACTTTATCCCTCGTATTTCAGCGTCAACGATTGAGTATCCCTTATTTTTCCATTGCTTACCTACCCACCTGCAAACTACACCCCTGCTGATACCCAATCTGGTAAGAAATCGCAGAAAAGAGGTCGAACTATCAGGGGCGTACTTGCCGAAAGGCTCTATGGTTAAATTGTTGTTTATGCCTGTTGCCATCTTAAAGGTTCAATTCTGTATCACTCATTTTTGCAATAGCTCTCTATAAACTTCCAGCTCTTTCTCAACCATTGTATCGAGGCCGAACTTTTCCATAACATAGCTTCGCAGGCCACGGAAGTCGATTCGTCTGGCCTTTAATATGCACTGGGCAATCTCTTCCGGGCTGTCATCCCTGCAAAACAATCCCGTGTGCCCGTCCTCAATGATATCCAGCGGGCCGCCCTGCGCGGTAGAAACCACCGGAGTCTCCATTGCCATCGCTTCTACCAGAGAACGGCCAAAGCTTTCAGGCTTTTTCGAACAGGTTACAACCAGATTACACAAACTGTAAATTTCCGCCATTTTATCTTGTGAGCCGGCAAATACTATGAGATTTTCCAGTCCCAGGTCACTTATAAGTTTTTTCAGTTCGCCAAAATATGCCTGCTTATCGCCTCTTGCACCGCCGACAATGAGCCCTTTGATATCCGGCATCGTTTTCGAGCAGAGTTGAATGGCCTTTATGAATGCTTCAAAATTTTTCAGCGGTGTGATTCGCCCTACGCATGCTGCAACAAACTTACCGCCAAGGTCGTATAGCTCTTTGAACGACTCAATAAAGTCGCTGTCAAGTTTATCCGGTGAAAATTCTCCAGCGTCAATCCCTCTGTGAATGATTCTTATTTTCTCGTCCGATGTATTGTAATTGGTTTTGATATAATCCTTTATCGAGCTGCTCACGCAGATAACCCGATCGCCTTTCGTCATTACTTTGCTGTATATATTGACGCTGTTAAAGCCGTGCACCGTAGTTACAAAAGCTACATCCAGCCCCTTTATCGCTAATACGCAAAGCCATGCCGGCACACGGCTCCTTGCGTGAACAATATCGGGACGGACTTTTTGAATAAGTTTCTTGAGCTTATGCGCTCGCCACAGTGCGCTCAGAGGATTTTTACTGCAAACATCCAAAGTAATATTCCTGCCGCCATCGCGTTCGATTTGTTCTGTCAATAAACCGCCTGCGGAAACAACGACACTTTCATTTCCTCTGCGCACAAGCTCTCTGCTAAGCTCGACGGTTCCCCTCTCAACGCCGCCCTGATTCAGCTCCGGCAGAAGCTGCATTATTCTCATAATTGTTCCCCGCAATGCTCAAGCTCGGCCGTTACTTTCGCCAAAGCGTTCTTAACTTCTTTTTCTACCGCTACCTTTTTATCCGCCTTGGCCAAATGACCGTCAAAAATATGGATACAGCCGGCCTCTTCCAACCCTTTCAAAAATCGGTCGAATTTGCTTTTCTTTTTCGCAACATTCCTCAGCACCTCGACCTTCGCTTTTCCCACGCTTACGCACTCACTTATCATAGACGCCGAATCGCTCGTAACAAAAAGATACTCACTCAAGTTCAAAAATGCCGGAATGGGATTGTAACGCTCTCGAGAATAAATAAGCTTATAATCAAAATCAAACTTTTCGATAACATTTTCGACCTCTTTGCTTGTTCTGCGTGAAGTTGTTACCCAATGCTGATGTTTGGGAGTAAGTGCAAACAATTGCTCAAGCTTTTCTCGGATTCTCTCCGGGCAGATGCGCTCGTATTTGTTATCGCCGCCGATAATAACGCCCACAGCGGGCAATGAATAGGCAAATTTCTCGCCGAACTCTACCGTCATCGCGTCATAAAAAGCCTTGTCCCTGCTGCACAGTGTTATCGGCAGTGTCGTAATGTTATCCCGTTGAGGCGGGTTGTCATAAGCCGGACAAAGGATATGGTTGAAATCAAGCCTGAACCCCCTCGGATACATCAGCACGACAACCGGCAAATCTGCTTTTTTGCCCAATACCTTTGCAGGATAATACGCCGCCGATCCAATCGCGACAATAAGCCGCGATGTTTGTAATGATTCAGACAGATTGTCCAAGCGGTCCCCACCATCTGCCTGCCGTAATACAAACGGCCTGACAGTGTAAATACCGAGCCAGTCAAGTAGATAGCAGGCTCCCTTAATCGGCTTAAGCGGGTACTCAACAACGGCCTCATCATACTGCCAGCTCATAATTTCGCACAGAGCCTTGGCTTGATTGAAATGCCCCGGCTTACCGTCACTTATTATCAATATCTTCATAGGCCAATAAATTGGAATATGGCTTTTTTACCTTGTTTGTTGTAAAATCCGTTGGGTTAGAGCTTACAGAGATTGCTCATAAACGCAATTTTATTTTTGTGAAATCGAGGCAGCCATTTGTGCTAATTTGGCAACTGCACAGTAATTTATAAAGCGGCGAGATTAAAAAATTCTTGACGCTAAACACTCAATGCCAATAGTTATAGTGCTTCGATATTTCAAAATTATCGTTTTGCAAGGAAATGTTTATGAAAAAGGCGCTGATTACCGGTATTACCGGACAGGACGGCTCGTATCTGGCAGAATTATTGCTCGATAAAGGATATGAGGTATATGGCATTATTCGCAGAAGTTCTTCGTTCACAACCGACCGAATTGAGCATCTATACCAGGATCCCCACAACGATCCAAAGCTGAAGCTGTTTTATGGCGACTTGACAGACGGCGGAAATATGTCAAGCATCATTAACGACATTCAGCCGGATGAGATATATAACCTGGCAGCACAGAGCCATGTTCGGGTCAGTTTCGACCAACCCATCTACACCGTCAATACCGATGCTCTGGGCACATTGCGGCTTCTTGAAGCGCTTCGGAAGATGAAAAGCCCCCCTCGGTTCTATCAGGCCTCAAGCAGTGAAATGTACGGCAAGGCAGTGGAGACGCCTCAAAAGGAAACCACTCCCTTTTATCCCCGCAGTCCCTACGGCTGCGCCAAGGTCTATAGCTTCTGGCAGACTATAAATTATCGCGAAGCTTACGGACTTTTTGCCTGCAACGGTATTCTATTCAATCACGAATCACCCCGTCGCGGCGAAACATTTGTAACTCGAAAAATCACTCGTGCGGCAACTCGAATAAAAGAAGGTCTTCAGAAAAAGCTTTTTCTGGGAAACCTTGACGCCAAGCGTGACTGGGGCTTTGCCGGTGATTATGCCGAGGCTATGTGGCTTATGCTTCAGCAGGAAAAACCCGACGATTATGTAATAGCTACCGGCCAGACGCACTCGGTTCACGAGTTTCTCGACGAGGTGTTCGGCTATCTGGATCTGGACTGGCAGCCATATGTTGAGATCGATCCGCGTTATTACCGGCCCACGGAGGTCGATCTGTTGCTTGGCGACCCATCAAAAGCCAGGAAAGTCCTTCAATGGGAACCTAAAGTGGATTTCAGGGGTTTAGTCAAACTGATGGTGGAAAATGACTGGCAGTTGGCACGCCAGGAGAAACTGATCGCAGACCATAACGGCAAAGCCGCCAAAGAGAATGCGAGTTAGATAAATGCTGGATTTGTCACAAGAAAAAATTGCCATTACCGGCGGAGACGGCTTTTTGGGTAAACACCTGCAATCGCATCTGCGAAATGTCGGCGTGCCGGAGCAAAATATCCTGATACCGCTTATTGAAGACTATGATTTGACGAAAGAAAACGATGTCTGGCGAATGTATCAGGATATGCAGCCTGATGTAGTAATTCATCTTGCCGCTGAAGTTGGAGGAATAGGCGCAAACAGGCAGCAGCCCGGCCGATTCTTCTACGCAAATATGGCTATGGGATTGCACTTAATCGAGCATGCCCGTCGACAGAATATAAAGAAATTTGTGCAGATTGGCACGATATGCGCATATCCCAAATTTACACCTGTTCCGTTCAAAGAAGAAAATCTATGGGACGGCTACCCCGAAGAGACAAACGCGCCTTACGGTATAGCGAAAAAATCGCTGCTTGTAATGCTGCAATCCTATCGCCAGCAGTATGGTCTAAACGGAATTTACCTGCTGCCGGTTAATCTTTACGGGCCAGGCGATAATTTTGATTTGAAAACAAGCCATGTCATCCCCGCTTTAATTCGCAAGTTCTGCGCCGCGGTTGAAAGCGGAGCCGAAACCGTTGAAATATGGGGCACAGGATCGGCAAGCAGAGAGTTTTTCTATGTCGAAGATGCCGCCAGAGCTATCGTAATGGCTGCTCAACAATACGACAGCAGTGAGCCGGTCAATCTCGGGGCGGGGTTTGAAATAACAATCAAAGATCTGGCCGAAAAAATCCAAGAGCTTACAGGTTTTCAAGGGCAATTGGTATGGGACACCTCAAAGCCGGACGGCCAGCCCAGGCGTTGCCTGGATACCACCAGAGCCAGAGAATATTTTGGATTCGAAGCACAAATGCCTTTCGAGCAAGGACTCAGGCATACTATTGAATGGTGGCGATCTCAAAGGCGGTCTTAAAGCCTGGAAAATCAGCAAATTGGTATTGGAGTATTAATTCAATGCGTTATGCAGTAGTCATGGCAGGAGGATATGGCCAGCGGTTATGGCCGCTGAGCCGAAAGAAATATCCGAAGCAGCTTCTGGAGCTATTTGACGGCCAGTCACTATTGCAGCTTTGCATAAATCGTATAAAAAAAATGTTTTCGTATGACCGCATATTTGTTGTTACCGGCACTGAATACGCCAAAATAGTCCGGGAGCATGTGCCGCAAATCCCTACCGGCAATGTGTTATGCGAACCCGTAGGCCGCAATACCGCAAACGCGATAGGACTGGCCGCTGGTATAATCAGCAAAATTGACCCTGATGCTGTTATGGCGGTTTTCAGTGCGGACCATTTGATTGAGCCCGATGACGAACTTCACAAAGCGTTGAAAATTGCATTTGAATTTATCAGCGAACAGCCGGAGTCGCTGATGACATTGGGCATTACACCCAGTTCGGCTGACGCCAATTACGGCTATCTCAAGCTCGCGGAGGAGGCACAAACCAAAGAGGTTTTTCGTGTTGAGCAGTTCAAAGAAAAACCGGATATGGCCACAGCACAGCAGTACTATAAATCCGACAGGTTCTGCTGGAACAGCGGGATGTTTTGCTGGAGAGCTGATGTTATTTTAAATCTGCTAAAACGCTTTTTGCCGGAAAACGCTGAAATATTGGCAGAGATTACACACTCCTGGGGTACGAATGAATATCAGCCGCTATTGAATACAAAATTCCCGGACTTAGAACAAATCAGTGTCGATCACGGTATTCTCGAAAATGCCCCGAATATCTATGCATGCAGACTGGACTGTCGCTGGCAGGATGTAGGATCATTCGATTCGCTGATTCAAGCAGTTGGAAGCAGTGATAACAGCGGCAATTATACTTCGGCTCAGGCAGATTGGTTAGGGCATTCCTGTCATGATAATATTGTGATAAGCTCCGATGGCAAACAACTGATTGCCGGAATTAATTTAAAGGATATGATAATAATTCAGACAGACGATGCGATATTGATATGCCCGCGCAAAAAGGTAGATCAGATAAAACAACTGCTTAATGAAATGCGCAAAAAGGGCTGGCAGCAGTATCTATGAAATGTCCTGAGAGTTGCAGTAAGTAAAGATATTAGCTGGTTACACTCTTGTAGTTATGATACAATAGGTAAACTTTGGAATTTATCAAAATAGATTTTCATTCATTTAAGGTGCGAATACGATGCTTCTACCGGGAACAATTAAAAAGATGCTCGGGATTTTCCGTGGCAAGGTTACCCCTGTGTTCATTTTTATTTCGACAGTGCTTGGTTTCTGGTTTGGAATTATGCCGGGATTTTCAGGACTTCATCTGGCAATAATCGCCGCAGTGCTGATTTTTAATGTGAATATCGGCCTGTTTATCATATCCAGCGCATTCGGCAAGTTGATATGCCTGGCCGCTGCACCGCTGCTGTACCACACGGGGGTTGTTGTTCATAATGGGCTGTGGCCCTTACTTCTGTTGCTGGCGAATACGCCGATAATCGGCATAACAAATTTCGACCGTTACGCCGTGGCCGGCGGACTAGTCATAGGCCCGGCTGTTGGAGCGGTAGCCGGAATTGCTCTGGTTTGGCTGGTAATAAGGTTCAGAACACAGATGGTAAAATTAGAGAGAAAGTCGCCCGCGTTCAAAAAGTGGTATTCAAAATGGTGGGTCAGAATTTTAGACCGCATACTCATCGGCAAGCGAACTACAGATATGGAGTCGCTTTTTACTGTAAAGAAAAAAGCCGTACGAATGCCCGGGCTGATAATTGTAGTTATCCTCTTTGTCTTGATTTCAGTGATTCTTCCGATTTTAGCCGACGGCCTTATCCGTGAACACACCGAGACGGCCCTGAGCTGGACCAACGGAGCTGAAGTTAATATCCGGCAACTCCGATTTTCGCCGCTTACCGGAAATGTTTCTATGTCGAATCTTGCGGTTACAGACCCCGAAAATCCTTCCCATAATAAAGTTTATGTCGAAACGATGGCTGCCCAAGCCGGCGTATTTAACTTACTAAAGGGTGATTTTGTTCTAAGAAATGTTGAACTTACCGCCGTTGAGTTCGATGTTGAACGAGACCAGCCGGGCAGGATTTTCCGCCGAGAAAGAGACCCCGAAGCCGTACCTGAACCCCCCGAGGAGTATAAGCCAATCACCGATTATATCGCCGATGCCGAGAAAATTTATGAATGGTTTGAAACGCTCAGCAAATGGCTTCCCGAAAAGCCCGCCGAGAAAACCCAGCCGCGCCAGATACCCGAAAAGTATCTGGAATACTTAAACGCCGTTGCTGATATGCCTGCCAGCCCGAGAATCCTTGCCAGGTTGGTGGAACTTCGAGGCGTTCGCCTGCCTGCTGAAATTTTCGGCACAAGCCAGATCACCGTAAAAAACGCCAGCGACGCACCGCATGCGGCCAGACTGCCCATGCAGCTAAAATTAAAATCCGATGACACCGATGCTGTTGTCGATGCGGTATGGGACTATTCGGTAAGAGAAAATCCCCCGGCGGTCTATGGCTCATTTGCAGGGATCGACCTGTCGGCATTGGCTGGGGAGACTGGAACGATAGGCGGGTTGAACTTCAGGCAGGGAACCGCTTCAGGGGAATTTGCCGGTCATTTGACCGCTGAATACACGGACCTGACCATCGAGGTGAAACTATCGGATTTAGACGCCGCCGGCAGTCAAGGAGGCATCTTTGGTTTCGGCTCATCTGATACTACCGAGATATTCTCGGCCATCGATGAAATTGAAGTTCTGCTGCACATTACAGGCCCGACTAAAAGGCCGAGCGTATCTGTGGATGCCGAAAAGTTTATGGAACAAATCGAAGCAGCTTTGACCGAAGCAGGAAAAACCCAGTTACGCCGAAAAATAACGGATCAATTGCCGGACGAATTTAAGGACATAGAAGAAACTGAAGACATAATTGAAGGGTTCAGAGGTATCTTTAACAGATAAAATTTCTTCCAATTAAAAACGCTGTTCTAACTCCATCAATGTCCGTGGTTAATCTTCCATTACCTCTGATACTGCTACTTGTATATACCGGAGCCAGGCAGATGCCCTCATTAATAAAAAACTGCCTAACTTCGTGAAAATCTCTTTGCCATTGCTACTACAAACAGCGCCACCAGCAGCGCGCCCGAGGCCGCTTCTATCATCGCAACCTGCCGGTAGATAGTATCCGCTGTAGGATAGAGGTCGCCGTAGCCCAGAGTTGTAAAAGTGATGGTGCTGAAATATAAACCCTGCAAAAAAGAGCCCCCCTGAGGCTGGCCGTGTAAGGAAAGCGCGCCGTCGGCTGAAAAAATTAATCCGCAGATTAGTATTATGAGCAGACTGAATGTCAATATTCGTATAGGTCTTTCACCATAGCCGAAAAGCCACTTTCCAAATGCCACTTCCGGCAGCAGACGAACTCCGCCGACAACTCGCAGCGCTTTGTCTTTCCAACCCAGCGAATCGAAGTTATCGCCCAGGAATTTCTGCCTGAGTCTGGCACAGCGTTCTCTATAGAAGCTCTCTCCTGCCATCTGATAATAGCCGGCGTCGCTTGCCGATTGTTTGACAAATCGCCAGAAACTTTCATCATCGCCATATTTGCCTCTTGCAAAGCAGATGTTAGAGTGTTCGGGGACTGAGCGGCTTGAGGAATATACGCCCGCGAAATTCGTCGGCCCGAGAAAGACCACATCGGAGAGGTTAGCTCCTCTGACGAAATGCGTATTTGTGAAATTTGCCGGGCCGTGATATATCGATTCGCCAAGCAGACAATAGCCGTTAAAAGCCGCGGTGCGGAATTTCGCCTCAGCGTGGAAGACGGCCTTTCTAAATGTCGCCACTCCGTCAAATGCGCACCCGTCAAAACCAGCATCGCCCCGAAAGACCGCGTTGCGGAAACGGCTCTGTCCTCTGAAAATCGACCGGTTGAAAATCACATTGACCTTGAATTCGACCGAAATGCTCTCCGGCTGCGACCAGGGCCCGGAAAAGACAACATTGTCCTCGAAAGTGCACCGATCGAAAACTATATACTGCGGCAGAGTTAGCCTCGTGCAATCGCCGTCGCGTCGAATATCCAGGTTGCTGGTGTCGAATTTCTCCTCCGGTTCGAGGAAGCGATTAATATCCAGCACGCCGGTAACGGTGCAAAGCGAAAGTTTTATTTCTTCACCGTCGGCGATGGCCTGCATTAACTGACTTGCTGATATTTTCTGTTTTTCGACTTCAAAGGCCACTAATCCCAACTCCAATCACACGGTAGCAAATATTTCTTTCAGCCGTAGTTATATTATCGGCAAACGCTCAAACTGACAAGAGCTTTGATTTGGGTTTCCCCGCAGACTCCCGGCTAAGCCGCATATTGTCTAGTTTCACAAAATCAAATAGCTTTAATCAAACAAAGGCCGGACAAAATATCCCGCTAAACATCCTTGCCCGCGCCAAATTCCCTGCCCCGGCTCGAAAATCAGGGTATTTGGCTAAACGAATTATAATTTTTGGCCGATTTAATATAGCAGCCTTACATTGACATCAAAGGCGCTAAACGAGTATAATTAACAGTAAACCAACCCGTTTTTTGAAAAGGTGGCCAAATGGACTCCTATGGAAAAAGCCCGATTGCTAAATTCAAATGGTATTTTATCGTAATATATATCGCTATCGCACTCCTGATTGCGCTGGCAATGTTCACCGCTATATTTGACCGGGCGGAAAATTTACAGCATATACTCTGGTTAGTCGGCGCGCTTATTGTCTTGGTGGCGGCGTTGGTTATTCTGGCAAAAGTCATAAAAATGACGGAAGTGCTCCAGAGCAATGACAGAAAGCTCGAACAGTTAATCTCATCGCTAGAAAAAACAAGATCGACATTAATCCAGTTGAACAACTCCTCACATCTGAGTGAAACAGCTAAATCCATAGCATTTCGTGAAACAGACCAGCAGACTCTGCGTGAAGCTGTTTACGACAAGCTCCATCAGGAGGACTTTGAAACAACCAGCCAAATCATTGCGGAAATCGCGACATACCCGCAATACCAAAAACTCGCAGAGCAATTAAGAGCCGAAGCTGAGACCTATAAGAACTCTTCAGAAAAAGAACGGATTGACCGCGTAATAAAGCATATCGAAGGCCTTCTCGAAAAACACGACTGGGCTCGAGCTTCGGCACAGATAGAAAAACTTGCCCAAACCTCTGCTGATGAGAATTTAATAATGCAGATGAGACAAAAGGTTGTCGATAAAAAACAGCAGCGAAAAAGAGTATTGCTCAACGCTTGGGACGAAGCGGTTAAGCGTCAGGCAACCGACCGTTCGCTGGAGATACTCAAAGACCTCGATCAATACCTGACGCCAAATGAAGGCCTGGCGCTTCAGGAAGCAGCAAGGGATGTATTCAGAAACAAACTGCATAACCTTGGCGTGCAATTCGCACTGGCAGTTTCAGCAAAGGAATGGAAAAAAGCCTTGAAAATCGGAGAGGAAATAACAGAGGAGTTTCCCAATTCAAAAATGGCTGCTGAAATAAGAGAAACCCGGCCCAAACTCGAACAAAAAGCCATCAAGCCCAATCAATAGCGCCGCAAATTCTTGATGAGCATAAAAAAAGTGACGCATTGGAAAAGCGTCACTTTGATTTGGCAGAAATTATATTCCGCTACCGAAAATCAAACAGCGATTGTGTTTTAACCATCGTAAGCTGTTCCGGATAGGCGGTAAAAGTATGCACATGAAGTTCTTTGCGCCTGGCCTCGAAATCAACATAGCAAAACGGCTCAGGACCCCTGTCTTCGCTGGGCGGAAACTTTACGAAAATGCCGCGATTTTTTGCGAACCGTTCCAGATCAACATGGCTTTGCCTGTAAAGATTTTCGCTCATCTTTTCAACCTGGAAATCAGTCATATAACTTAGCCCGCGCCGCAAAGTACATTTGTGAGTTTTGGGTCCGGTAAACTGAAAACGCTCCACCAGACCGCGCTGAGGAAGCAACTGCCCAGGAGCGCTTACAACTTCGCTAAGACAAGCATCATCCTGCCCGAAAACGCTGATGACATGGCTGCAGCCGGTGATCCATATCTGCACTTCATAGTTCTCGGTGCGAACATGCCGATTAGCATAAATAACGAACAGCTCCGGGTGGATAGGCCTCTGAAAAAGACTAAACATCAGCTCGCCAATCGCTACATTACTTCTCGGTGATTCCATTTTTATCTCCCATTAAACGGTGATGATATTGACTTCAAGTGTCATTATACAAAATCTCATATCACCGATTCAACCCCCTCTACCAGTATTAATAAGGCCGCCATAGACGCTTATAGGACTATTATTTTGCAAGCTTATATTTGACAAAACATTACCTGCCGCTGTTTTTAGCAAAAAAAAATTGAAAAAATCATTTATGCTGATTTTTTTATCCCGTGAAAATATAAGCATTCAGCAGCGTGGCGATTATGTTATGAAAGGCGTGCGTCCCGGCCGTAATTCCGAAGCCGCGAATAGCGAAAAGCACAGCGAAATATATTCCCGCAACTGTACGAAAACCAAACGCCAGCCAGTTAAAAGGCTCGGCCTCTACAATATATCCGCCTCGAATATAAACATGATGATGTGCGCTGAAAAGAGCCGCCGCTATCGCTACAGCCAATATCACAGAATACTGCTTGCTGAAGCGACATATATCCTGCAATATCAACATTAAAACACAAATAAGAATAAGCCGAAAAACAAGCTCCTCGTATATTCCCGCTCCAATACCGGTTACAATATCAGCCAGAACATTAATCCCCGTGGCGGCCTCCACTGCCGAACAAATCCATATACCCGCCTGCTCCAAAGCATTTGCCGCAGGCTGAGCGGCGAGTGTGTTTACAGCCAGGCTTAACACAATCAACGGCACAGCCAGCAGTGCTGACTCGACAAGCATCGCCCCTACAAGCGAGGCGCGAACATTCCAGTTTTTGCGCGAGGCTACCTGTAGAAAAAGTAATATAACAACCACCACAAGAGGCGGCAAAGCCCAGGATAGCTTTCCTGTAAAACCTAACTGCTCCAGTGCTTCCTGCAACCATACAAATGCTACAACGCGAACCTGGCTCTGGCGAAGAGCATCGGTGTTCAGCAGAATTGTTCCTATCTCATAAAATACAAGAAAGGGCAGCAGAAACACCAGAGCGTAAACAGGCCTGCTGCTGCGCTCAAGGTATGAACCAGGCTCAAAATTAAAAAGCTGGCTTACCTGGCTGATATCGTTTTTAACAGATGCCCCCACAGGCAACACCCTTACACTTACTCTTTGTCTTGGTCAAGATAGAAACCGGCTGAAAAAGTCTAAACAAATTCACGCAAAATTACAATATCCTCTTGATTTAATTTAAGCATTCTACGATATCTATCAAGTGCAGGTTGTTATGTGACGAACCAATGGGTTTTTCAGCGCGTACCAAAAGCAATAAAATTTTTCAGTAAGGATTGAGCAATGATAAAGAAATTAGTCAATAGCAGCCTCGGCGCTCATGGGCGTTATATACACGGCGCCGTTTGCGGTAGGATGGGCTGGTGCAGGCCCACCGCCGTTGATATTCAACACGGCTGGAGGAAAGAATGGGTAAATGTTGTTGAAGTCGATCTGAAAATCGACGGCTTGCCGGCAGAGTTTAAAGGCAAACGAATAGTGCAGATAAGTGATTTGCATTGCAGCAGGACAGTCAGTATTCGTTACCTGCGACATTGCGTAGAGCGTATCAACCGACTTAATGCTGACATCGTTGTGCTTACCGGTGATTATATAACCTTCGATGTATATGGTCGCTATCGACAGAAAGTTGTTGAGCTGATCAGCCGTATTCGCGGCAGGCTCGGTGTTTTTGCGTGTCTCGGTAATCACGATTATGGAGCCGGCACAAACAGCTCGCTGTGGCGAGATACTTTCCTGGCCGAGATGGTCTGGAAACTGGAGGCCGCAGGTATTAGAGTCCTTGTAAATGAGGCCATATCGATTCGATATGCCAGCCAACAGTTGTGGATTGTTGGTCTGGGAGATTTGTGGGCAAATGATTTTGACCCGGTAAGAGCGTTCAAGCAGGTAAAGGAAACAGATATCGCCATTGCGCTCTCACACAATCCGGAAACAGCCGAATTGCTTGCAGAATACCCCGTAAGTGCGGTGCTGAGCGGTCATACCCACGGAGTCTTGCGACAGATGCACGGCCAGAACGGCTTGCCTGCCGTTAAAAGACATAGCCGACACGCTGGAATGTATCAGGTCGGAACAATGAAACTATATATCAACCGCGGCTTAGGACGAATGGGACGGGCTCTTTTCAATGCCAGGCCGGAGATAACCATCTTACGGCTTCAATAATCTCCCGCAAAACCTTGCTATTATTATCCAAAACAAATTTTGTGCTTACAAAGATTGTCTCGTTTTTCTGGCGCAGCATCTTATCTGTCAGTCGCCGATTAAGCCGGTATCAGTTCGGTTGCCGAGGTCCTCAGGGATTAGTCCGGTGTCGGTTCTCTCGCCCAGAGGGACTCTGCCGGGTTCACTTTCGGGTTCATCGTTTCTGCCGTTGCCTCTGTCGGGGCGTTTAGGCCTGCGAGTCGGGGGGCGCCGCCTGTCCCTGTCACGGATGATTAAAGTGCTGCGGGAATACGGGTAATAAGGATAATAGTAGGGATCGCGATGTCCGTAGTAATACGGATCAGTCGTAGGTGTTGTACTATAGGTATGAGTCTGCGGCTGTTGAAACTGGGTCATTTGTTCTTCCATAGATTCGCGTTGCTGCTGCATTGATTCAGCAAGTTCTCGGTTTTGTCTTAATTGATCCTCATTTTGCCGAATCAACTCATCAAGCTGCTCAACACGCCTTTCGTAGGTGGCTTCATATTCCAGTTTCTGTAACTCGGCCCGCTCAGAAGCTTTTTCAATCCAAAGCTCACGCTCATTACTTATCGTTTCAATCTTGTTTTCCATATCCTCGATTTGACCTGCATACCTTTCGGCATCCTGTTTCATCAAATCAACAGCCCTTTGATACGAACGAATAGCAATAGCAAAGTCATCAGGATCGTTATCGAAATCCCAGGTTCGGCTGTAAAAATAGTCCCCCTGTTCAATATAATGATTTATTTCCCGTGTTACTGAGGTGCTTATTGACCGGCTGTCTATAGCATGGTGGGGATAAGTATTTATTTGCAGGCCGTCTCTGGTTCTTTCTTCGACCGTTATAAACTCTCGCTCTCGTTCGATGAGCCTGCCCCGAACAATTCGGCCATCTTCTTCAAGGCGGAATCTGATTGTTTCAACTGTGGTGGGGCGAACTCGCTGACGATTATTATCAGGGGCATCTGCGAAAAGGGCGGTAGCTGTGAACAAGCTTATCCACACTGCAAGAGCGATAATTTTTGGTGTCGGTTTCATTTCAAAACCTCCTGCTATTATACTTTACTCTACTAATTATAGCACAAAACTTGCCAAAAGTTCAAGTTAATTTGCAGAAGGTTCAGTTTGTCCTCGAAAGCCTCTCGATGCGTTTTAGAGAGGCCAGAAGCTTTTATACCGTTTGCACCTGTGATTTTGCCGCACTAGGCATAGAAGCCATTTCAGCGATTTCCTGGGCAAAGTCGGCTTTTGCCGCTCTGCCGCTTAGATTATCCAGTACATTCATAAAGTTGATATATGAATCATAAGGCGAATCATACGGGTTGAAATACTTATGAACATCGCCGTCGGCAAAGTATTTGGTGCACATATAATAGAAGTGATCCGAGGTCAGAAGCTTTCTCCAAAGTTCGAGCAGTTCCTCATCACCGGTGTTTTTTATTCTATCTTCGAGGCGATGAATCTGGTAAAGGGCG
>Ga0207421_10002216_pt1 | contig 24324 bp, 10 predicted proteins | sample SodLakKL_010_SED_4_FD_187542 | JGI IMG/M metagenome (GOLD analysis project Ga0207421, IMG submission 187542) | Alkaline sediment microbial communities from Lake Tanatar, Kulunda Steppe, Russia - 8KL_010_SED (SPAdes) (version 2) | ecosystem: Environmental > Aquatic > Non-marine Saline and... | reverse complement strand
CAATATTCATCCCTGACCAGTAAAGAATCCTTTCCGGCCTAAGCGATTCCGCTGTCTTTTAACAGTTTGGTACTGCAAACAATTTTCAGAATCGGTTTTACAGTTCATGTGACTGCACCAAACATATATAGAGGCTCAACGGTTGACGTGTCCGGAACGATTCCGGCACTCACCGGCCCAAGGTCTATTGGACGGCCATAGAAAATATTGCGTTCCCTGAACCCGGATGATCAAACGTTTGGCTATGGCAATCATCCGCCATTCCAGTTATGGTGCATCTCGGAGCAGGGGCAGTACACACCGATACCTCAGTTTATTTGGCTGTTTATCCGACATCAAAAAAATCCAGGGCAGCTGCCGCATCCAATCAAGCGGTGTGAGTTCGGCGTTGCGGTCTATTGCGTCGGGATATGATCGGTCAATGCCGTCATAGTGAAACAACACAATCACAGACTCTTGCCATCGGAACTCAGTTATACGCCGGGCTTGCGGCAGCTCCCGGTTTTAAATTGCTTGCTTCATATTCATATTTAAAAATTTCTGTTCATGGAAGGGTTCGCGGCGTTTAAGCATATAATAAACCGCCGTACCGAGTCGCTTTGCTATAATGGTTAAGGCTTTTGATTTTCCGTGCCGACTCACCAGGCGATGGTAATATTTCCGGGCCTTTTGGTTGCCCCTTATATACAGCAGCGAGGCTTCAGAAAACGCCCAGCGCAGATGAGCGTTTCCAATGCGTGCACCGCTGGTTCCATAATTCTTACCGGCCGATTGCTTCTGTGCTTTGACCAGCCGGGCATAAGAACAAAACTCGCCCCGAGTTGAAAATCGGTTGATCTGACCAACTTCATAAAGGATGGTCAGGGCAAGTACATCGCCGACTCCTTTTATACTTTTTAGCAGGTGAAAACTTGTTTGATCATGATCGGTGGCAAGCGAGAGAATCTTTTTATCCAGTTCTTTGATAATCGGATCATAACTGTCAATGAGTTGCAGATCGGTCTGTACGATGCGGCGTACGACCAAATCGGGAAAATGACCTGGAATGTCTTTATCCCGGCGCCGATCCGACCTCGAAAGACTGCCCAACGATTCCAGATTGTATTGGGTCATGGTGTTCTGAATGTGGGCTAACAGTTCAGCTCGCTTACGCACAAAATGATTGCGACGTCGCATAAGATCTCGCGTGGGGCGCATTTGTGCCGGATATACATAGGCCAAAGGGAAGTTGCCACCACGGATCAACCGGGCGATTTTCAGCGAGTCGACCCGGTCGTTCTTGGTTTTGACACCATGAATGGCCCGCATGTACAGAGCGTGCCCCAAAACAAAATCAATACCCTCCTGTTGACATAAATCAGCCAGCCAGTACCAGCAATAAATACATTCCACCCCAGCTGGTTTCTGACTATCTCAGACAAATCAGGAGAAATCATCTGCTCGGCTTGTCAATGGTGAAAAATAATGATATCGACAAATTTATTTCAGCCACGTTGTACCCTTCGGGTAATGATCACTTTCAGCACGCATTGAGCGACTACCGAAGTCATCTTCACCCAAGTGCACAGAAAGATGTTTTCGGCTGTACTTTTTAACAATACATAAGCATTTTAAACGGAGATAGTGAGATTGAAGCCTGGAAAGAATATTTAAGTACGAGGTATCTTTTTTAAATGGCCGTATAACCAGACCGACAAACGAAGTCCGTTACGGAGGATATAATGAAAATCAAGTGCATCGCCGGTTTTGCATCAATAACAAAAGACCCGGAAGCCAGTGCGTCTCTGTACCAGAAGGTGCTGGGGCTGCCGCTTGAAACGATGGACGACTATCGTTTCATGGATAAGTTTCCCGGAGCGAATCATTTTGGTGTATGGCCCCTTTCAATGGCCGCCCGGTCGTGTTTTGGGCAGGATGAATGGCCGGAGAGAGTTCCTGAGCCCACCGCCACTATTGAGTTTGAGCTGGCGGATGTCGCAGCTTTGGAGGCGGCCGTACAGGAAATGAAACAGAATGGGCAGGAATTTCTCCACGAAGCCCGGACCGAACCCTGGGGACAAACTATTGCAAGGTTCATGAGTCCCGAAGGTGTTTTGGTGGGACTGAGCTATGCGCCATGGCTTCATGAGTGAGCGCCTGACCATAGCGTAGACGAGGATCATATTGTCCGCTGGCGCTCCGGACTCGTCCGGTCACGCATAACATTAGCGCACCACCTCAACATCAACAAATGGTTGACAGAATGACCCTCACGGAAGAACTTTTTTAAAGCAGAGAGCCGGATTTCTCGTGGATTACACGGCTGCTTAATAAATCCTGCCATAAATCTCTGACCTGCATCAAATAACATAAACAGACTGATATGAACCTGAATCGGAGTGAAGTGACCGTTCTGGATGGTGGAATGGGACAGGAGCTTCGTCGGCGCAGCAACCGGCCGGCATCCCCGCTCTGGTCTGCCCAGGTCATGCTGGATGAACCGGATCTGGTTGTGGAAGCCCATCGCGATTTCATAGACGCCGGGGCACGTGTCATCACCTTGAACACCTACAGCGCCACGCCGCAGCGTCTTGCCCGGGACGCCGACCCGGGGTTGCTGGAACCGTTGCATGCTTCTGCGCTGGATGCAGCCCGCAAAGCTTGTGAACAAAGCGGCAAGGATGTCCGCATCGCAGGTTGTCTGCCTCCGCTTGTTGCGAGCTACCGTTCCGAAATTGTACCTGACAATGCTGCCTCTCTGCGGTCCTACCGCCAGATAGTTTCGCTGCAGGCCCGGGGAGTCGACCTCTTTCTTTGCGAAACCATGTCCGTTACCCGAGAAGCCCGTGCGGCGACCATCGCTGCCAGGGAGAGCAACCTGCCGGTATGGGTGGCTTTTACTGTGGATGATGATGACGGCAGATTTCTGCGCTCCGGTGAGTCTCTGACCGAAGCGGCGGAAGAGATCGCATCTGCTGGTGCGGAGAGTATACTGGTAAACTGTTCTGTGCCTGAAGCGGTAACCACTGCCATGGATGTTCTCGCAAAAACCGGTGTCGCGTTTGGAGGCTATGCCAACGCTTTCGCATCGGTGGATGCACTTGCTCCGGGCGGCACGGTGGATGTATTGGAAGTGCGCAAAGATCTGGATCCCGTTTCATATGCGGAACACGGGCTTGGCTGGGTCAGACTGGGCGCCAGCATAGTGGGTGGTTGCTGCGAGGCAGGTCCTGAACATATCAAGGCTTTGACCGGCAAGCTGATCGACGCGGGATATGTAACTGAGCAGTAGCCGTCTTACAGTACTTATTCACCGTGACAAACAGGTTGTCGCTGTCACTTAGCGCAAATATCTCCGACAGTCAAGTGAAATCCGATTTGCAAATGCCGCTGCATAACCGGAGCTCTGACATTCCGTCATTGAATGATTTCATGTGTAACAATACAACAACTTCAGCCGGATCTTATTGAAATCCGCCGAGTTGCAGGTCATCATGAATATTTTAGATTACGTTACGCCTGTGCTTTAGGCAGCCGAGTGCAAACCGCATCACTTTTATATTCTGATTTCTTAGATCACTTTCAAAGGATTATTTTCAAAGTAATGAAGTGCATTTACGTGTAGTTGATATGAACCGAATTCTCATCCTTTAATGGCCCATTCCCATGCATCTGAAAAAACATATCATTCCGCTCGCTGCATTATTTCTGCTTTTTTCCTGTGATCTGATGTCGGATCACAAGCTGATATCTGATGAGCCCGGCGAGGAAAATGAGGCCTGGGTGGAGCAGGTTTTTTCAGGCGGACAACAATGTGATCCTGATGATAATTATGAACCTCCTGATACGGAAAAGCTTCTGAAATCCAGAGGAATTGACCTATTTGATACCGACAAGGAACACTTGGGAGTCTGTGGTGCCTGCAGCTGTCCTTCCTATGCGGCCATCCACTATGCCCTGATTCACACCGATGACGTGGAAAAGGCAGAAAAAATCGGCTTTGAACTATCCGAAGGCCCGAACCAATAGCCTTTTTTGCCGGTTTACGATGATTTTGGAAATATGACCGGATTAATAGTACTTTAAAAATGAATTGCGTTGAGTCAGTACTACTCAGGTTATGAAAACCACTAAGTGCAGTTTGCTGTTTACATGCTGCCTCATCGATTGGATGAGAAAAACGCGTTTGATTTTTTTCAGCTGCTTGCGAAACCGTAACGGTTTCTTCTTTCTGCGCATCTTGTTTCTCCCCTTGTGCTTTCTGCTGTCATTTACAGCGGGTATGCCTGTTTTTTCACAGCAGATGATTCTGGAAACGGATAAAACCGAATACGAATACGGGGAAACCATTGAAGTCCGTGTTTCCATCTTCAATGACACCGACTCGACACTTTACTACACTGCAAGCGGCGGCAAGGGCGGTACCTATATAGGAATCAACTCCGTGCAATTCCAGACCGTCCAGGATGGCATGGGCTGGGAGTACGAATTTGAAGCTGGGTACACGTACAGCTGGATATGGGAACTTGATCCTGCCAAACACGGGGTTCCGGATAAAGACGGAAAACAGGTAATCCATGGTCAGATTAACGGAAGCTTTCAAAATGCCCGCTTGTCGAAGCGCAAGGATTCACTATTCTTCCGCCGGGACCGCACACAGTCGTTTGGGAACCTGCAGGCATATCCAGTGGCACATACCTGTATCGCCTTGCCTTTGATGATGTAGTGCGGACCAGGCAAATGACATTTGCGAAGTAAGATAAATGATCCACTTCTCGTATTTGGCAAAAATTATTCCCGGTAAATTTTCAGGCAGACCGGGAGCAGATCCCGGAACATAATTGGCCTTCACCGTTTCTGCGGAAGCAAAAAGCCGCCAGCTGTCTGTTCAATTATTGATTAATCTGCCGGCTTCTTCAAAACGATCAGCTTTATGCAAGGCCTCAATCAAAAAGGCTTTCAACGTTTCATCACGGGGCCGTGCCCGGTAGCGCGCCAGCCACCTGTCGCACAGTATGTCCAGTTCTCCCTGCGTCCGGTACAACCTGATCAATGCCCGGTAAGGCTCCGGAGCATCCGGAGCCAATGCACCTGCACGCTCCCAGGCTGCGATGGCACCAATTGGGTCTCCTTGTTCCTCCAGTATGCGGGCCTGCTCTTTGTGCGCTTCCATCAGCCTTGGTGCAAACCTGACAGCATCTGACAGATGAGAAAGTGCTTTGTTTTGGTGTCCCTTTGAAGTATAGTATACACCGGTTAAATAATGGAGCCTGCCAGATGTCCGGTATGTTGTCAGCAGATCATCAATAACCGGATTAACCGTGGATTCGCTGAAATTTCCGGTGAACCAGAGAAAAGATTCTTCCGCCAGCCGATCCAGTTTATCCAATTCTCTGAAATCCGCTTCACCGCTTGTGTAAGCTTGCAATCCTTCCTGCTGAATCCGGGTGTCAAGGGCCTGGCGATGTTCCGCCATTGCTGCGAGCGTTCTGTAAAGAGCCCTTTCCGCCTGTAAAGCAGCTTCTTCAGGGTCTCCCTTTTCCAGAAAAAGCCGGGACAAATACAAATTGGCTTCGGGATCATCTGCCCCCCGGTTAACAGCCTTTTGCAGATACTCAAGAGCTTCTGATTGTTTGCCCGTTTTTTTTGCCGCCACACCGAGACGAAGATAATATTCCGGATGAACGACACCGGCTGTCAACAGCAAGTTTCGATAAACCGCATAGGCTGCTTCCCATTTGCGACGGGTTTCAAGGTTTCTCCCTTTCTTGAAATGCACTTCATCATTGTCCGGAAAGTGTTGTGTGAGCTTTTGGTAGATGTCATATGCAGCCTCAAGAGAGTCCTGAGCTGCGTAAGTGTGCGCTATTGCAAGCCGGTATTTGAGTTCATCACCCGTTTCAAGTGCAAGCGAATCATAAACAGCTCTTGCGTGCTGCCACATTTCTTCTGACTCATATGCCAGTGCAATATTTTTGGAAATTTCCGGTTCGTCCGGAAACTGTTTTTCCATTTTCCGAAGTACGGCGATCCGGGCTTCCGTGTGAAACTGCCGCTCATATATATCGGCCAGCATGTGATAAATCTGCCGCTTTTCCGGTTGACGTTTCAGAAGATCTTCGAGAACTGTGAGAGCTTCCCCTGAACGCTGATGGGCGTGCAACAACCCGGCATATATCAAGCCGTTGGTTACATCTTCCGGAGCAGTCTGGTACAGCTCCTCATACTGGTCAAGCAACGCTTTCCGGTCATCCATGCGATAGTAGATTCCGGCTTTCATCTGGAGCAGTTCCGTATCATCCGGGAAAAAATTACGGGCGTAATCGACTGCCTGAATGGCCTCTTCATACGCCTCCGACTCCGTCAGCAGGAAGATAAGGGCTTTGTGCACCTGCACTGAATCTTTCAGATGTTCAACTGCCTGCCGCATCTGGCTGACAGCTTTGTTTTTTTTATTTTCATGAAAAGATCTTGCCGACAGTGCCCGATAGACAAGACCTATTCTCTGATCCACCTGCTCATCGGTTATCTCAAGAGGCTCCAATGATTTGCTGCGACTGATCTCATCTTTCAGCTTTTTGTATTCATCAAGAGCCCTGCGGAACATTTTCTGCTGCAGCAAAGCCTCGGCATAAATCCAGCGATGTGCGGGTATGGCCGGAAGCAGTTCAACAGCGCGTTCAGCCTTTTCCTCAGCAGTCAGTGCATCGCCTGTTTCCAGGTAGGATGAAGCAAGCAGCAGATGTGCATCTGAATGCTGCGGATACCGTTCGATGACCCGCTCCAGTGCAAAGATAGCTCTGTAATAGTCTCCCTGCTGATAAAGCCGAAAACCCTCCCGAAATTCCGGAGGTTTCGCACCGGCCCAAGCTGCTGAAAAGAAGATAATCAGTACCGGTATGGCATATTTGCAGATTTGAAAAACGGCATTATTCATTGTCACATTAACTCCCGGCTCTCACAGGCTCACTCGGTCTGCTTTCATTTCCTGAAATATCCACGGCCCGGATGCGGTACCACATCTGTACGGGGTGCTCTTCAACAATCACCCGTGTATCTTCTATCGGGTCTTCCGTCAACGGCTCATACACCCCTGTCGCCAGACCGGACCGGTAGACTTTATACCCCGCCAGATGGGCGGAAACAACCGGTTCCCAGGAAATTTCCAATCCGTCCTCAATCTCAGCAATGCGAACATTACGTACCTGACGAGGCGGATCATAGTTGCGTACCTGAACCTTATCACTGAACACCGGTTCGCTCTCGTTACCAGCCGAATCCACAGCACTCACAGCGTAACGGTATTCCATGCCCAATTCTACGGTTTCATCTCTCAAGCGTCTTTCCCGGACGGGCAGGCGTCTGAAATGAGTCAGTTCGTTATCCGGTGTCTCCCTGGCCACATTATAGTAGACAACCGCACCGGAAGGAGTCTGTGTCCAACTGACATTGACCCGGATACCGTCATGATTTACAGCCATGACATTACCCGGCGGTTCCGGCGGAGTTACCAGAGGTACTTGCAAGAGTATTTTTGTTGTGTCACTGAAATTACGGGAGCTGTCGGCTGCCAAAACTCCGTATTCATAGAAAACACCCTCTTCAAAACCGAGACCTCCTGCACCGGGATCCATAAACTCATTCCGGCGGTAGTCATCATGCGTCAGCTGATCAAAAATGGTTTCTCCTGCTTCTGAAATTTTTCGGCGAAGTACAATATATGTCCGAAAATCCCGGGGTCGTTCTCCTACAGCCCATCTCAAATGGACTGTCCCTTCATCTTTCAGGAATTCGGCCCGGAATTCTTCCGGGGCCGGAGGCGGAGTCCGGTCGGGCACATGCCGCATTGCTGCAGCGCTCATTGCACTTTCATTGCCGGAGAAATCGACGGCAGTTACCTTGTAGAAATAGCGTACATTTTCCTCAATATCACGGTCTCTGTAAACGGGGAAAAAAGGATCGACAAGATCTTCCTGAAGTAATTCAAACTCACCTGACAAATCGGTACTGCGATAAACCCGGTAGCCGGAAAGGTCCGGTTCCGGGCTCACCGGCCAGGTGACTTCAATAACATCTTCCACGAATTGTGCGGCAACGTGTTCAACAACACCGGGCGGGATGTTATCTTCGATGAAGAAATCCACAATTTCCCCTGCAGGTCCTTGTCTGCCGGTGATGTCCACGGCGGTAATCGTATACTGTACCGGTATTCCCAGTCTGCTGGTGGTAAAATGGTGCACATATTCGGTTTGATTGTCATCCCGGAGAATAAACCGGGTATTGACTACCCTGAAATCATCGCGGTCGGGGCCGGATTCCAGGATTTCAAACCGGATAACCTTATCATCCACTCTTCCGGATGAAGGATAGTGCCAATTGATGGTCATGGCATAGCCGTCATTGGACAGCTGAATATCTGACGGTGGTTCAGGGATCATCTCTTCCAGTGTAACATCTTCCTCCAGTACTGTTCCTGTAGGCCGGCCGAGATCATCCACAAACTCAATACGGTAGGAGACTTTTTCTCCGGGGGCTGCGGTGGTATCGATATAAAGACGCCCCAGAGCTGCGGCCACTTCCGGATGAACAAAAGTATACAGTCGCCCCAGAATGGAGTTTGACCGGAGAGCAAAAAATGTCTGAACCGGGTTTTGGGCTTCAAGCGCGGATTGTACCTGTTCATACAATTCACCCAGAGCGGATGGCAATTCGTCGGGATAAACCACTCCCTGAACCGGAAATTCATTCAGGCGGACAAACTCATCGACCCCCTCATCCCGGCGATAGATATTGAACCCCTGTCCGACAGGCACCTGCTGAATATGGTAGACAAAAACACTATCGCCCCTCACTGCATGGCGCAGCCGGTCGGCATCAATCTGTGCTGCTGCATCATTCCAGATGAAGACTGCGGATAGTGCCAGCACCGGTGCTAGTACAATTGCTCTTTGCATGCCGGCCGCCAGTAAGCTTGTTCTATTTATCACATCATCCCTCAGGCTTAATTATCGTAAAAGGAGCAAGGGTTGCTCCAGCTGAAACAGATCTTTGTTTACTGGTGAGTAATGAAAGGACGGTGTCCGGGTAACTGTGGTTTGCATTCCGTTGCCATTGGTCACTCTCACATAAACCTTAAGTTGCTGATAGTCATGGTCTCCGATAGCAACCGTCTGACTTCCGCCAAGGGTACCGTATTGAATATGTCCGATCGGGAATAAGTCCGTCCAGCCGACGACATTGGCTAATCTGGGAGTTAAACTCCGCAACCTGTCATCATGATAAGATGTATCGACCACCCGGTACTCTACCCTGGAAATACCGCTTTGCGGATCCCGGATGTTGCCTACCTCTATAGTCATCGAATCACCGGTTCTGCTCAGAGATACCGACGGGTTCAAAGGCGGTGTGGTATCATGAGCGACCCAACCGCTGTGTCCGGTACCTGAAACGGTTCCCTGATGATTGACGGATCGCAGGCGCAGATAAAGCCTGGTGTTCACCGGAATGTTATCCAGCGGGATTTTCAGATAGGGAGCAGCAAGACTGGTGGCAGACTGTCCGTGCATGGCAAACATTTTGTACCTCAGCAATTCCTGGCGTACCTCATATGTCCCAAGCGGGGTCCATGGAAACAGATTTTCGGCAGAGTGGTGCGTGCCTGCTGTGAATTCATAGCGTGCGACATCGGTTTCCCAGTCCAGCGACGGACGGATCAAGTGGAAACCGATACCGTCCGGTTTTCCACGGGCTCTGATTACCGGAATAGACGGCCTGGTCGGATCCAGTGCCACAATCGGTCCGACCTGAGCAGCTGTTTGACTTCGGTTGCCGGCATTGTCAACAGAGCGGACAAAAACATATATTTCATCGGTAAAGCTAAGCGGTGCCTCGCTGAAAGAAGCCCGGGTATCGCTGGTAAAGACTACATCATCCAGGTTCATAAAGGCCGCTTCATCGTCATTATCAGTCGTGATTACATATTCATAACCATGAATACCCGACAGCTGATCGGTTGCTCCGGACCAGTTTATCGTCATCATCGGCTCAGCTACCGACATGGGTGAGGGGTCAACAAATTGCTGATCACTGGTGGTTGCTGCCTGAGTTATGTGTAACAGACCGTCGACCGGGGGCATTACGATGTCTTCATCGGTTATGAGAGGAGCTGATGGCGGCTCAGCATCAAACCGGATGGGGTCAGCCACTTCCCTGACTTCGCTTACCAAATCCACTCCGTTTATCGCCCGCACACTCAGATAGTGAGGTGCGGTCTCCAGGTGCAGGTGTCTGATGATTATTTCCTGAGTCAGGTTCTGACCTCCGTAGGTTACCTGATCCGGCTGAATGACCTCACGGCCCGGAGTTCGTGTCCAGTCCTTGATATCTGTTGCTCCCCTGGTACTTCCAAGTGCGTACTCAAAGGCTGCAATATCCGATTCTGCATCAAAGGAGCTTGCAACGAACCGCAGTTCATCCGGCAGATTAGTCCAGTAGCAGCGCTCTGTCCACGTATGGAATCTTGCCCCGGCCGAATGTATACGGTTTCTTACCGTCTGATTGTAATCCAGACTAACCACCGGCGTGGAAGGGGGGGTCGTATCGACGGCTTCGATATTCTGCGACACGCCATCGGCTTCTGCATAACCCTGGTAACTTGCGTATTGATCAACTGCAGCAGAAAACGTAGCCGGACGGCTTATGGCAGTTCCTGAAGGTCCCCTGACCCGGATTACAGCACGCATATTCCGTACAATTTCTTCTGAGTGTTCTTTGAACAGATACCGGGTTACATCGGTTTCATCACCGGCGGACAGCAATCCGTCCACAAAAACGCTTGCGACGGTACCCGGTGCCAGATAATAGCCGGATTCCACAATGTTACCGGATTCATGCTGTGCATTCCAGCTGAGGGTGACTTTATTGCTATAACCGGAGAGGTTTTTGTTGACCTGTATTCCGGTGATGCGTGGCGGCATCAGCAACTGTTCCAGCTCTTCCTTCATTGACAAGAGGTCAGCGGCTGCTTCTTCACCTGCAAGATCAGCCCGCCGGCCGGCATAGATATCCACCATACCGTGGAGGCTCATCGTCAGGGAAGCTTTAATTTTGTAGATTTCATCAATGGTAGTTGTAAAGGCCTGATGTGCTGCTTCCAGCTCCTGAATACCTTCGCGGTAAATAGCGGAAACTGAGTCGGCCTGAACCAATGAGATATCACGCACTCCTTCCAGCCCCATCCTTGGCATTTGATACCAGAACTCAATGCCCTTTTGAACAAAATTGATAAACAGACTTTGAAGGTCATCTGAAGCAAACCCCTCCATTTGATCAATGAAGTTCTGCCTTTCCGTCAGGGCTTCATCAGCGGTGGTTCCAGGATCCAGGCTATGAACATAGAACTGTCTGTAGGCAGCTACCTCTATAAGTTTATTTACCGTCTGATCCGGAAGATAATCAGCCAGGTTATAAGATATGCCGGGAGCAAGCCTCAGGGAAGTGGGATTGATATTACCGGGAAACTGGGTTATCCAGTAATCAAGCCGGTGTTCATGGATGTAGTTAAAAGCCAGACTGAAGTTTGTTCCATACAAGTTGACAAAGTTTTCAAAAGCTTCGGTCAGCATGTTTTCATTTCCCCGGATAACTGCCTCACGAACCGAGGCAGCTCCTGTACCGAGCCGGAGGTTGTGAAAATCAGACAGTTGTTGTCCGGCCCACCTGTGAGTACTCCGGCGATGGGAGACATAATTTCCGTAGAAATGGTCAATGGCTTCGGTTGTTTTTGCATATTGCCGTGAAACTGAATTGGCTCCGGGTCTGGTGGCCTGCAAGCTGCGGAGTTGACCGGTACGTCCTGGACGCGGAAGAGCCCGGGTGTAGTCTATCACCTGATCTGCCAGGGCCATTTCAATACGGCTGATGTAGCTGCTAACCGAGTCAATAGCTGTCATATAGTAGGCATCCAGTTCATCTACAGCCCGTTTCAAATCCTCAAGAGACTCCCTGTTATGTGCCGCCTGGTCGGGGTCTACCCGGAATGATGGGGGCTGGTTGGTTTCCTGGTTCCAGTTCATATTGACTACCTGGCGGGGATCCGCCACTTCGCCTTCCAGCAGTATACCGGCACGTTCTTCCCACTCCAGAGCCAGTTCATAAGTCTGACTCAAATGTCCCTCCACCTGCTGAATTACATCCATCAGTTGATCAAAATTCTGATCCATAGCAGTTCTCAGGGCAGCCAGCTGATAATCAGATGCCGGCGGCGGGCGGTCTCCCTGTAAGAAGAGGTTGGCAATATTCCTATGTATCGATGGCTGCTCTGCCATCCCCAGCTCATTGGAAGTTATAAAAATAAAGTACATATACTGAATGAACAGAGGCGCTCCGGCCAGTCTTTCCCCGGCTGCGGCAAGTACTTCCTCACTCATCATCAACACTTCCGGCATATCTCTGAGGGCTCCGGCGGCGGCAAGTGCTTCGTTCATCTGATCCCCCATTTCCCCGGCTTGCCTGCGGGCTTCGGCAATGAGTTCGTCGTACTCGCTGTTGGAACCGCGACCTCCCCGGAATCTTCCGTCCTGCATCGATACCCACACCGTTACATCTCCTGTATAAACCCATCTGACACTAACATAAGCGTTGGCTGAAGCGTATACGAGATAGCCTGCATCCACAATGAGTGCTCCTTTCAGGCTGCCTCCGATACTGGCCACTTGAAAAAGAGTTGCTTCAAAACCTATTTCAACATAAGCACCGAACTGTCCGCCATAAATCCACCAGATAGCCCCTTCCCAATTGCTGCTTGCAGAAATAAGCCAGACGTCAAAACCCTGTGCCACTTTCACTTCTGTATAGAATCCTCCGGTACTGATCATAAAAGCGGCTTCTGCGGTTGCAATACCTCCGATGATATCCAGGTAGCCGTCACCATGAATGGCCCAGTGTACGGCCATTTCATCGTCTGTGCTGTTTTGATGATCTTCAATAACGAAGAAATCGATAGCAATTTCACCTGAAAGAATGGAGGCGTAATCCAGCCGGGCGCCGACACCTCCGGCAATACGAAGAACGGGAGTCCATTCTGCTTCCAGATACATACCCGCTGTCAGCCGGCTGCCCTGACTGAGCAGCGTTCCCTGCACATCCATTGCGAACCACTGATCCGTAATCAAAATCATGGTTCTGCCGTCAACAGCATAAGCACCGCCTACACCGACCACTCCTGCTCCTGCTACCAGAGCGACGGCAAAATCATAGTCTCCGGATTTTTCCACCCAGGGCTCAGTTTCGCTGTAGAAATCATAATCGGTCAGAGCTGCCACATCTTCAAAGTCCTGATTAGTGGCATTATAGAAAAAACCACCTCCAGCTTCTGTAAGAGACACCACACCGGGAAAGAGCGGAATATCGGCCTGAACGGATACAAATATTCCGAAACTGAACTGATTATTCAATGTCGACATACGTCCCATTGCAGCCAGTCCGTAACTTTGTCCTGCTGCAGTTTCAAACGATCCGCCACCGGCTACCCGCATCATAAAACCATTGGGCTGATGTTCATACTCCAGGCTGGCAAAAAGGCGGGCGTGATCGCTGAATTTTAAATCGACACCTTCAATATTCAGATACAGGGATTCCGAAGTGCGATAATAGAAGATCTCTTCAATTTCGCCGCTGAATCCGCCTTCAACAGATATACTGACGGCGCTGCCGTTGTCGCTTGCAAAGCGAAGAAACTCATTGACATAAAAGGATTCTTCCGAACCTCCGGGATTACTCTTGTCGTCTCCGTCCTGGCGAATTACAGTAATTTGTTCATTTCTGCCCCAGTCAAAACTGCCGACTTGCACACTTATGGCACTGGCAAAACTGAAACCGCCGCCAGTCACGTTACCCATTGATCCGATGCCTGCGGTTGTAATTTCGAATCCTTCAAGTTGCAGGCCGGCTCCTCCCACACCTTCCAGCAGAAAACTGGCGTTGGCATCCAGTGAGACTCCGAACAACGCATCTGCTGGATTTGTCAGGTAGGTGTTACTAATCGTCAAGGCAAAGAATCCGGTTTCAAACTGGAAGTCCGGTGTATTGGTGATATCCCATTCCAGTTTCTGATCTGCCATCCGGTATCTGATGCCCCATGTTTCTGAGCTTCCGGGCTGACCGAATTGAATGACATTGCCGTTGATATCGATCTCTGCGGATGCAAAGAATGTCATCTGCGAGTGAAATATATTGTCGATTTTCATTCCGGCTCCGGTGAGTCTGAATGTTGCCAGATCTCCAAGCCCTGCGTACACATTCTCGATGACAAAAGCCGGTCCGTCTACGGACACATTGCCCTGATGATCCACAGTGATGTGCATGGGAGCGGAAGCCGAAAGCGGGTCGGGCAGGGTTGCCTGGGTGGAAGCTGTCAGCATCACCATGCCATCCTGAATGTTGAGCTGAAGTGCGTTGAGTACCAGGTAATCCCCCATCAACACCACCGGGGGATCACCTAAAAGTGCCATACTTCCGGCTCCCAGTTCCAGAGTACCGTCTGTTCCGAGTTTTAAGTCACTGAAATAGAACGGATCCTTTCCTTCGAACAAATTCAGGTTGCCGCTGAGCTCAATAAGCAGATGATTGGCCGGTGTAAGTTCGATATCCAGCCCGGTAATCGTAAGCATGTCGGGCTGTCCGAACATGGTCAGGCTTTGCGGCACCAGGTCGTCTGTGTTTACATTGGCTATCGACACGCCGCTGGTGCCGATCCGAAGCCCCTCAATTCCTACTTCCATCTCATCCCCGGTGAGGTCACTCATCACTATTCTGCCGTCGAGAACAAGGTTAAAATCACCTCCGTCAAACTCGGGGCTCAGAGCGTCCAGAATGAGCCAGGCCTGACCGATAGGCATTTCCTGCGGGGTGATGTGATCCACATCAAGGGAAAACGCCCAGTTATCAGCGGAATAATCGGCTGCAATATGGATTATGGTAGTATCCCCGTCCGCGTTGGTCAGGAATGAGCTGCTGATATCGCCGGAAAACTTGTAGGAAGGATTATCTCCGAAGGTAAGTTCCACCCCGCGAACATCAATGGCAAAGGCTCCGTCCGCAAATGAGCGACTATATACGGCCGGAGCATCCCCTTCGGTATGACTGGTGGTATAGGTACCCACAGAGAATGTAGCATCTGCAAAACCTCCGGGTCCCATCATTATTTGCTCTACGAGAATTTCAAGATCCGTAAGTGCCTCAGGCAGTGTTAATCTGGCATCTGCATACAGCCTGTAGGGTTGATCCGGCAGCTTTTGAAAATGGAGAGCGGTGATTGAGACCGGAAAATCACCGTATTGAGCGAGATTCAGCGGCGTCTGGCTGACATCCACTGAGATGCTGCCGCCGGTGACTTCGTAAGCATCATTGATGACGACATCACTGAAGCTGACATCAATTTGCATTACATCTGCGGGGTCATCGGCAAAAGCGGCAATTACCAGCGGCACGGGCTGGTCGGTATAAATCTCCACCCCTCCTTCAACAGCCCGTGATTGAACAAGATGCTGCCCCTGCTCATTTTTCAGTACAATATATGCAATATCGGGAGACGGGAGGTTAAGCGTATCGGGAAACGGTACTGCCCGGAGCAGCTGATCGGCATGGAAGCCATCGGCATCGAACCAGGCGAGCCGCACCGGTTCATCTCCATCATCCAGCATGAGGTCGGCCCGGCCCGAAGTAACTCCGACTGGCCGGATTCCAACAGCCATTTCCACAAAATGGAGGCTGAGAGCATCATAGGTCTCATCTCCGAAACTCAGGGCAGCCCAGCTAGCGCCATCCACCATCAAACCATCTTTATCAATAGTCAGATCAGGGGGCATCACCAGCCTAAGGCCGTATTCGTAATCCCTTTCGGCATCCGGATCCGAAATTTTCCATTGCGTGGGGTAAAGACTTACATCAATGGCAAATGCACTTAGAATATCCACGCTTCCTGCTGATACCGACCCGTCCCTGAGGTTGAGATTAAAGTCATTAAAATTCGTACTGATTGTACCTTCACCGACGTTCATTGTGCCTCCGGCACTGAATGTCAGTCCGTCAGAATCGATACTTGCCGAATAGACGGTAAATCCAAACAGGGGGTCTTCTATCGGCATATGCCAGGTAAACGAATCACTGATGCCAATGGAGCCGCTGATGATCTCCATATTGATGAGGTCGAAGGTGAGTGCACCGCTTGCGGTAACCGGGCTCATACCCTCCCGCTCAATCACAGCAGATGCTGTACCGGAAAGGAGGGCGCTTTGCGCTCCGTCGGCAAAAGCCAGTTCCAGCTGCGAGGTTCCGAAGCCGAGGCTGAGCGGTCCCAGCACCAGCTCGCCGCACGGCAGAAAATCATCAATGGTACCGTTAAATCCGCCTTCGGAAGACAAACTAAAGGAGACGCGAGAAGTTTCGCAGGCCTCATCATCGCCTGAGAACATTTCGGGCATATCAAAATAGCCGCCGAGCTGAACATCAAACCCCTGGGTGTTTTCATCAGTGGTATACAGACCTCCGCTTATTTCATCGACATGCAAACCAGCCGGACCGAGCGGCAGGAAAACCGACTCCCGTGGAGGTGTATACGGAAGCAGAGAGCCGCTCAGAATTCCGTTGCTGAATCCGACACTGTTTAATGTCAGCGACTGCTGAGCCATCGCCGGGGCGTTATCGCTGAAAGCAGGGAATGATAGTTCAAAATCCATTTCCGGCACCAGTGCGAGCAGATCACCTGGTGAAAAATCGTGGATGTTGATAGTATCGCGTTCCATCCGGAAAGCCAGCGGCTGCAGTCGAAAAACTCCCATATCAAGTGCGCGGGGAGCAAAGCCCGGCAATGAACCGGCGTGAATATCCTGCGGGGGGATCACAATACCGATATCATTGCGTATATCCACATTTTTCAGTGGGATTTCGACAAGATCCCATCCCGGCAGTTTCATTCCTATCGTGAAGTCCAGATCGGCAAAATAGGAGAATCCGGCGGCGGGTGAATAATTCATGCTCAGAGAGGATATCTGATCGACCTTCAGACTGAAGTAAGTCAGATCAAGCACGGCATCTTCGGAAAGAGCGGAAGCCTCGAAACGGGTAACCGAAAAACCCTGATCGTTGAAGCGTGCTTCCATTTCGGCGCTGCCGAGCGGTGTGCCGTCAAACTTATTGATCCGGAACCCGCCGGCCAGATCGAAAACAAAATTCGGATTGCCGGCGGGCAGCATCGGGATATCCACATTCCCGAAAACTGATGACACATGGATTTCCACCATGTTGCTGTTAGGATCCAGCGGGATAGTGGTATCCAGATCAGGCAACGCCACACTGCCCTGTACGCGGCCGTCACTTTGTATATACAGGCTTGCCCCGGCTTCATTACCGAGATCGTGTTCCATAAGTGTCAGGTATCCTTCGAGAAACAGTGCAGAAAAATCTGAACCGTTGATGTTTTGGGTAGCGTACTGAATTTCATTGAGGGTGAGCGGTATGCCAAATCCTGACAGATCGAATTCCGGGCTGTCCGGAGGAACATCAGCATGGACGCTTCCGGCTATATAGTTGCCGGTGGTCGGGTTCAACCGGAAAGCGGAGAGGCTGACGTCGAGTTCAGGGGGGTGCGGCTGATCACCCTGCAGAACCGGAAGCACGAGTTTCAGCGGCTCTCCGGGTTTGGTCTGCATCTCGTAGGTCCCGTCATCCAGCCGATTGAGTTCCACGACGAGCTGCTCGTTCTGCTTTATCTGCAAATAGGCGATTTCTTCGGTAGGCAGCGGGATGCGATCCGGCAAAAACTCGTCACCGAAAAAGGAGAAGTCAGGCCGGAACCCCGAATGGTCAATCATGGCAATCCGCTGGTTATCCCAAAATATATCGGCCTGTCCTTCTCTCACTCCGAATGGTGACAGTCCCATGGCAAAATCGTCGGTGAACACCACTTCCAGATTTTCGAAGGCAAATTCTCCGAAATGCAATGCACCACTGGAGCTTCCGGAGGTGTGAAGACCCCGGCTGTCAATAATTACCGTACCCGCAAGCTGCATCAGAACACCCGGAGTCAGCGACAGAGTCGTATCACTGAGACTTGCTGAATAGGTTAGTTCATGGGTTTGTTCGTCAATTCCGGCTTCAAACGTAAACACTTCATCCAGGACGATACGTCCGCTTATTACCTCAAACGAACGCCAGTCGACCAGGAGTTCATCGAAGGTGACTCCCATGGTTTCGGCTCCGAGCTGCAGGGACTGGCGGCCGTCGATGAACAATCCCTCTCTGGTCAATACAGCGGAATCGACGATGAATACGAGAACGGAGTTTTCCTTCGGAATGGCCCACTCAAAAGGACCTTCCAGCTCAAACTGCATGTCTGAAAAATCACCGGTGATGAGGTTCAGCAGAAATGACCCCGAGGCTGATTTATCTTCACCGAGATCAATAACCGCACTGCCGGATAATATCGCTTCTGCCTGTCCGCCTGCAGCGTAAGAAAATGACAGATCCGACCGGGTAACATCAGCCGTATAGGGTCCGACTTCAAGCGGGACAGCAGGAGCAAAGTTCTCAATCCCGCCTGTAAACCCGGAAGCGGTAGAGGTAAAACTGACATGATTGCGGATTTTTTCAATTTCGGGCGGTTCTTCGACAAAGGGAATCCCCAGGAATATCTCAGCATCAATGTCGAGGTCTGCGACCGGTGTCAATGCACCGTCTTCAAAAAGAATGGCGAGTTCACCGCCTATGTCATGGATTTCCAGAGCATAACCGGCGCCGAAATCCCAACGACAATCCGTCATACCCTCCATGTGAACTTCTCCTCTAACGGCTTCTCCGCTAATGTGCGCGTTGAAAATATCAATGGAAGTATTTCTGAGCCCTTCCGGATAAGCGGGGATATCCGGTAAACGCATCCCGGCATCGAAAGAAAAAGCCCACGGTCCGGCACCGGTTCCATCCCACTCAAACCAGGGAAATACAAAATTTTCGAGGGAGAAATTTTTCAGGGCGAGCTCCAGATGATCCAGAGCAACTGTCATATGAGGCTGAAGGATCGATTCATCGAATGTTACTTGTGGAAACTGAATGCCGGCAGGAGTAACTGTGATATTTTCAATCACCGGTATTTTTACATTTGGTGCCGTTGGCAGAAAGAGCTCCGCATCAAAATTGAACTCGAAATCCCAGTCATCCGGTGCGTGATATTCAAGAGCGGTCAACCCGGGGTTACGAAAAGCCAGATTAAGGAAGCCGAGATTCAGGGAAGGCTCAGGCAGTACACAATCTGATCTGAAGTTGCTCATGTCAATACCATCTTCATCCGAAAGCATCAATGTTCCTGACGCACCGCAGTATCTCCCCTGTTCTCCATCCAGTAACATACCGAAACTGCTCCGGATACTTGCGGAGTAGCTGAACTCCCCTTCATCCTGCCATGAACCGGTTACGTGTCCGTTAAAATCCTGAAGTGTGATTTTGAGTTTATCCGAATCTTCTGCGGGATAGAACGTCTCGTCAAGATTACAATTAATGTATGTTGTAAATGTATCTTCACCGAGCGACATGGAGGGTATTTCACAACTGACTTCTCCTATGGTCAGTACCCTGGCAGTTGCTGTGACATTGCCATCCGGAAAAGTTGCGGTTATTGCGGTTAAGCCCAGTTCTAGAGGCTTAGTCCCGGTTAATGCAAGAAACGACCCTTCACCTGCTTTTGCTGTGACCGTTCCGGATATGCCGCTGCGCTGCAGGGTCAGGTTTCCACTTGCCTGAACCGTCGCATCCTCCGGTGTAATAATGCCGGCTGATGCCGTGACGCCGGTTCCTGTTCTCCACTGGATTTCTTTCAGTTGCACATAGGAGGCCGCCTGCCCCTTCAGATACTGAAGATCCGGGGCGGTACCCTTTACCGTTCCCCCGAGCAAAACAGGATTGTTGAGTGAGTGTTTTTGAAGCCTCAGGTCTTGTACACTCACCCTCATTTCTGTCGGCTGCTGCCCTTCGAAGTCCATAATGAGAACAGCCTGCCCGTTGAGGACATAGGTGTCCATCGTTTCGCTGACTTCCAGTGCATCCAAACCGGTCAGACGGGCAAAACCGGGAACCAGCACAAGCTCTGAGATTTGCCTAATCTGGTCCAGGGTTCCGGGCTCTGTTTTTTTCCGGTATGTGAATGTATAGATTTCACTTCTGCCTTCATTGCGGATTGGCAGTACTCCTGAAAGATCGAAAGCCGTGATTTGCCAGGCATAATTAACACCTTCTTCCAGTGGTAAAAAATCAGGTGTATAAGGAATATCTGTCCGGCCGGTGACATTTGTGAGAGCATAAGCGCGGTTGCTGCGAATAGCCTGATGCGGAGTTTGTCCCTGAAACAATTCCACAAGCAGCATTTCATAGGAAAAAATTGCCTGTTCCGTGCCGATGACCGGTGTCCATACAAACGAAGGCATATCCTGGATGACATTAGACCCGTCGGATGGAGAAACCAGTACCGGAGGCTGCGGGAACCGGACATTGAAAACGGCCATACCCTGCACATAGCTGATACCTGTTTGCCAAACGGGACGGGCTTCAATACGGATCGTGTACTGTCCCTCAGGCAGCGTACCAGCCTGAACAACCTGGCTGCGAAGCTTGCTGTCCAACTGATCGATGATATCACCGACGTCTTCTTCGAATGCAATATCATCAAAAAACGAGGTAAATATATGCGTACCGGGACGAAGTGAAACAGGTTCGGAGGTGATGTTAATCTGTTCGGCTCCGTCTTTGGAGAGCACAAAATTAAATTCAAACATTTCCGGAGCTGAAGCAGTGGTGTTGTAATTAAAGATTACCTGATACTGCCCTGTCCGGAAATTCTGTTCAAGCTGATCGGTATACGGGGAAGGCAGAGTTGAGGGAATTCCGACAATGGTAACCTGGGTCATGCCCTGCGCTGCTGCAGTATTGTGAAGCATAAAACCGGCTGCCAGCACCACCAAACCCAAAAGAGCTGCCGGCTGTTTCAGGTAAACGGCTATCCGTTTCATCACATTGTCACCATGCATTTTAGAATGTTCTTTGATATCTGAGGCTGGATTCCAGTTCGGTGTAGTCTCCAGCATCCCCTTCAATTGCCTGATTATTGCGGGTCCGGATCAAAAAGTTAAAGGAATCCCTGGCAGTAACCCTGTAGGAGGCATTAAGGTTGGCGTTGAGTTGAAGCATGCTGTTTTTATTTGCAGCTCTGTCAGCTGTTACCGGTTTTACTTCGCTGGTACTGATGTTGGCTCCGGTGTTGAGGTTAATATTCAGAGAGCGCTGAAAAACTGCATAGCTTCCACCAACAGTAATCCCGTATGTATTGCTGGTAAAACGCCCTGAATCGTTTACCATATAATTTCCCGTAGAATTGAGTGTGAGGCCTGTCGGAAGTACAATCGAATAGCTGACAGCAGCCGTAATCGTCTCTGCAGACATATCCTGCAAGTCCGCCCTTGAGAGTTCGTTTTTCAGGGTCATGTATGTGCCGGTAACAGAAACCGAATGGGAGTAATCGCCTGAAATGATGTTTAAAGATGGCTGGAGCATCAGAGTGTGGGAATTCTGAAGCTGATCTATCAATCCGTCCCTTGTCTGAACGTTATCATCGGTACTGATGTCATTTTGGTACCAGCTGTAGCTGGTTATTACCATAAGCCTTTGTGTCAGAGCCGCCTGTATATTCGTTCCAAGTGTGCGGCTGGACTGGGTCTGCAGGCGATTGCCCAGAAGATTGTCCCGGCCCTGAATAACGTTAGCTGAAACGTTGAGCCGGCCATGGAAGAAACGCATGGAAGGACTCACGTTAATGCGTTGCTGATCATCCCGGATACGGCTGAGTCCCAGTGACTGAAAACCCGGCTGGATACGCTCATAGCCAGCAGTGACACTAAAACGCGTCAGTGATAGTTCGGCCTGAGTTCTGCCGGCATAAGTAACACGGGTACTGGTTGTGGGTTTATACAGTTTAGCGAAAAATTCAGGCAACACTTCATCAACAGGAACTTTTTTACTGTTCAGGTCCCGGGTAAACACGGAACCTGTTATTTCACCCTGCACATTGAACCGGCCCCCAAACATACTGATGCGCATATCCGGAGTCACTGTCAGGTTTTCTGACGGGGTTATTAATCCGGCATTACCCAGCGAGTGGCGTTCATCTCTTGAATAATGGGAGCTCAGATGAAAATAGGATCGGTTCTGCCGTCCGACACCGATTTTTCCGGCTGCCGTCCACCGTTCAAATGCCGGCTCCCGGAAGGCCCTGTCATTACTGAGCATGACCTTTCTTTGTGACCGGCCGCCGGCTGCCTCAAAAAGAAAACGGCCGGGATTCATGCGGATGTGCCCGCCTCTCATGGTGACTCCCCTCAAACCATAATTGGAAATTGCCGGACTCACATCCCCGGCACTAACCTGAAGCCATTGCCAGGCAGCATCGAACTGTACGCTGTTGATATTTTGTCTGAACTGCGACTGATCTGTATTATACAGAACGTTAAGCCCGGACCTGAAGCCATAAGCTGAAAAGTTCAGATTTGCTGTTGTAACATTTCCCCATGGAGCCCGGCGGTTGGCATCAAGAGTAGTTGTGTAGCCATGAGCCACACTTGAGATACTTCCAGACATGCGGAAACTTTCAACATCCGTATCTCCTATCGTACCCTGAGCCAGTGAGAGATACGGAAGTAATAACATACCCCCTGCAGCACTTAGTAATAATTTTTTAAAAGTGTGCAGACCTAAATGCCATATATGTCTGAAAACACGCAGATACACACCCCACCTCCCCTCTCACACAAGTCACAAGAATGATTTTTACAGCATTTTGCTAACTTATATCAAAATTTACAAACCATTTTGACATAAAACTCATAATATTTATTAATTAGAGCCAGCCGACTGTTTCGATTTTCTTTAATTAACTGTAGAAAAGACGTGCGTTGGCCGGTTTTGCTAACAAAGGGGAGGATTGCAGTACCCTCTCTACTCCTGCCTCAGTGCCACAATCGGATCCAGCCGCGAGGCTTTCCAGGCAGGGTAAAACCCGAAGAAGATTCCGACCGCCGCCGACACGCTGACGGCCAGGGCCATGGCGTGGACGGAAAACAGAGCCGGCCACCCGGCATATACGGCGATCACCTCGGTCGATGCGTATCCGATAACTATCCCTCCCAGACCGCCAAGCAGGCAGAGAATGACCGCTTCGAACAGAAACTGGGACAGCACATCCCGGTTGCGGGCGCCTAATGCAAGTCGAAGTCCGATTTCCCTGGTTCGCTCGGTCACGCTGACCAGCATCACATTCATGATACCGATACCGCCGACAAACAGCGAGATGCCGGCGATGGTGGAGAGCAGGACCGTCATTACCCGTGACGTCTCGGTTGCGGCGTCCGCTACCTCCTCTTGTGTCTGGATAGTGAAGCCGTCATCCTGGTGGGATGCCCGGCCGTGACGCTCGCGAAGCAGGTCGGTGATTTTCAGGGCCGCCATATCCATTGCCGACTCGTCATAAACCTGCGTGTTGATCACCATGGCATGTGTGCGGCCTGAAATTCGCTGAAATGCCGTTGTGTAGGGAACCAGGATGAGGTCATCCTGCACCGAGCCCATCAGCGACATGCCTTTAGGTTCCAGAACACCGATGATTCTCAGGGGAAGGCCATGCACCCGGATGGTTTCGCCTATGGGATCGGCCCCGTCAAAAAGTGCATCAAGAACGGTCTGTCCGATAACGGCTACCGTTTCGGCATTTTCAAGTTCCTCCTCAGTGTACATCCGTCCGCTTTCAATACCCCAGTTCCGGATCTGCAAATAGTGGGCAGACTGCCCGTAGATTGGCGTGTGCCAGTATTCATTTCCGTAGGTGACCACCCGCTGCGAACGGACTTCCGGACTCGCCGCGATGACTTCCGGAATTTCCTCTTCTATGGCCAGGGCATCTTCGACGGTGAGCCGGTTGACCCGATGGGTGGAAATGGGTTCATCTCCGCCAAGCTGGCGCTCTTCCGGAAAAACCAGCACCACATTCTGACCAAGCCGGTTAACCTGTTCTTCAACCTGATAACTGGCTCCCTGACCGAGTCCGACGACGGCAATCACTGCACCGATACCGATGACGATTCCCAGGGCAGTCAGCAATGTCCGCATCAAGTTACGGCGTAAAGCCGTTGCGGCAGTATATGGTACAGCACTCCATTTCATGTGTTTATAATTTATGATTCTGACGTCACATGTAGTACCCATGTTGGCTATAATCATGCTCCTGTGTGACGGTAAGCCGCCATGGGTATTTCA
>Ga0207421_10002215_pt1 | contig 24330 bp, 16 predicted proteins | sample SodLakKL_010_SED_4_FD_187542 | JGI IMG/M metagenome (GOLD analysis project Ga0207421, IMG submission 187542) | Alkaline sediment microbial communities from Lake Tanatar, Kulunda Steppe, Russia - 8KL_010_SED (SPAdes) (version 2) | ecosystem: Environmental > Aquatic > Non-marine Saline and... | reverse complement strand
GAGAAGTTAACTGAAGAAAAAGAGTTATACCGATTATCCTTACAGCAGAGAGAAGAGACTTTAAAGCAGGAGATTGATAAACTTAAAGAGGAGCATCAAACTGAGCTCAGGGCGCTGGAAGATAAGATTGCGTATTATCATGAAGAGATAGAGAAAATATATAATACTGCTGCAGAAACCATTATTGATGATGTATATAATGATTTAAAAGATGAGTTTGCTGACGATCTTGCCCAATGGGATGCTGAAATAAAATCTGAAACATTAACTTTTCGCTTTAATGACCTGGATTACTGTTTTGGAATTGGAGAAAGTTCACTTACACCTGAGTTTGAAAGAATTTTAAAAGATTTTTTCCCCCGTTATATAAAGGTTCTTGATCAACCTGAGTATACAGAATATATTGAGGAGATCAGGGTAGAAGGTCATGCTTCCAGTGTTTGGGAATCTGCTGAAGATGAAATTACCTCTTATAAAAATAATTTACGGCTGTCTCAGGAAAGGGCAGCAAATGTGCTGGATTTTGTCCTTTCAATTCCGGAAAGCCGGGAAAATTTTAGCTGGCTGAAGGAGGTTACCATGGCCAGCGGCTGGTCCTCAAGTAATTTAATATATAAAACAGAGATTATTGAAGGAGAAGAAATTTTAATTGAAGATCGGGAGAGGTCCAGAAGGGTTGAGTTCCGGGTGGTAACCAGTACTGATGAAATAGTAAAAAACATTTTAGAAATCAAGAGATAAATCAAAAGACAACAAGATTATTTTTCATATAATATTAAGGAAAACATTCATATTTAAAAAACAAAAATTAGCAGCTTAAAACCATAAGGAGGTTCTAAAATATGGGAAAACTTAGTGGGAAAAACATTACAATCATTGCCAGTCATGAATTTGAAGATGTAGAACTGCTTTATCCTATTTTAAGATTAAGTGAAGAAGGAGCAGATATAACAGTGGTACCGGTAAAATCCGGTTTTCACTCCCGGCCCTATGTAAATGATAAACCGGTTACCGGAAGATTTGGTCACCCCATTCCTATTCCGGTTATGGGTGAAGGAAACAGATATGAGGTAAAAGAACTTGAGGAAATAAGTGCTGATGAAATTGACTGTCTTTTAATTCCCGGAGGCTTTTCTCCAGATCATCTGAGGGTTCATGAGCCAACAGTAGAACTTGTTAAAGAATGTGATCAGAAAAACAAATTTATTGCTCCTATATGCCACGGTCCCTGGCTTCTTGTGGAATCCGGGCTTGCAGAGGGAACCAAGGTTACAGGTTATACAGCAGTGAAAAATGATTTAATTAATGCCGGAGCCCATTTTGTGGATAAACCTGTGGTAAAAGATGGCAATATTATAACCGGACGAGTTCCGGATGATCTGCCCGAATTCTGCCGTATGATTATAAATTCTGTTTAAAATAAAACTTAAATCCGGTTTTAATATAAGAAGTTCAGGAGGATTAATTTGCTGACAATTAAATGTGCAGCCTGTAAAACAAAAATTATGAAATATAAAAAAATAGGAAAAGGCCAGGTTTTGAAATGCTGGGAAAGTAAGATTCAAAAATTTTATAGGGGTGCTGTGAAAAGAAACCAGCTTATCTGTGAAGAGTGTGGAACTGTCATTGGGGATATTAAAGAATACAAACAGGAACCTTATGTTAAAATGAATGCAGAAACATTTACTTTTACCGGAACAAAAATCAAATAAAAAATCACTGCCGGAGTTCATTTTTCTGAAAATATTATGGCTTTATCCCCCATAATTATAAGAAAAGTTTTATTTCCTATGGGGGATAAAGCTCTAATCTAATTTTAGGACTTTATTTTGAATTATATTTTTAAAATATCTATTTTTTATACTACATTTAGATATTAAATTTAAACAGATATTTATTTTCAACTTTTTACAGATCCGAATTAATGATTAAATGCAGACTAAAAAGGTGAGTATTTATGAATAACAGGAAAATATTTAATGTTATTATATTGTGTGTGATAATATTTATTTTTTTACAAATTCATTTCATTTATTTACTGTGTTTTTCTAAAATACAGCGGGTTTATTCATCACAGGAAGAAAATATATCTGCTCATAAATTCAGTGAATCAGAAAAAAACATCAGACCTGATTTTGTTGAAACTATTTTAAAAAAACAGGAAAAACATACAAACTTTTATTTTGCCGGTCCTGATAGTCCCCAACAGATTGCACTGACATTTGATGATGGCCCCTCATATAAATACACTCCGGTTATTCTGGATATTCTTGAAGAATATGATGTCAAGGCCACTTTTTTTATGCTGGGCAAACAAATCAAAAAATATCCTGATTTAGCAGCTAGAGCTGCTCAAAAAGGTCATTTAATTGGTAACCATACTTATTCACATGAAAGAATGAAAAATTTGAGTTCACAGGAGATATTAGATAAAGAAATAGAGCCTACAGGCAAATTAATTAAAAAATATACCGGTCAAAAAACTAATCTTATACGTCCTCCCTATGGAGATATTAAAGAAATACAGATTAATTTTTTATCAGAAAAAGGTTATTATATTATAAACTGGTCTCTTGATTTGCGGGACTGGGACAGTTGCTATAACAAACCTAAGATCATGCTGGACCGGACTGCAAAGTACATACACAGTGGGGCAATACTTCTCCTGCATGATGGAGGTGGAGACCGATCTTTAACAGTTGAAGTACTCCCTGATTTAATTGAATTTTTGCGGGAAAACAACTATGTTTTTGTAACAGTAAATGAGCTGATTGAGGAAATTAATAGGTAGTTTTAAGTTAAAAATACAAATATGTCTTATCAGGAGGGAAAACATGTCCTTACTTGTTCTTAAAGAAGTTGAAAAAATATATCAGGAAGGAAAAATTGAAGTCCCGGCCCTTAGAGGTATTGATCTTGAAGTACAGGAAGGTGAATTTACAACGATTTTTGGCCCTTCAGGTTCGGGGAAAACGACATTATTAAATTTGGTGGGGGCCCTTGATAAACCTACCAGAGGCCAGGTTACTATAAATGGAGAAAATATTGGTGAGCTGAGTAAAAATGAACTAGCTCTGCTCCGCAGACATAATATTGGTTTTATTTTTCAGAGCTATAATTTAATTCCTGTTCTCACTGCTTTTGAAAATGTGGAATTTGCGCTGCGTATAGCTGAGGGCAAGAAGAAAAAAGGGGCCAGAGAAAAAGTAATACAGATCTTAACTCAGGTGGGGCTGGGAGATATGCTAAACCGGAGACCTAATGAACTTTCTGGAGGGCAAAAACAGAGAGTGGCTGTGGCCAGGGCTCTGGTTAAAGAACCCCGTATTGTTCTGGCTGATGAACCAACTGCCAATCTTGATTCTGATACGGGAAAAGAGGTGCTTAAAATAATGGCTGATATGAACCGGGAGCTGAAAACCACCTTTATTTTCTCAACCCATGACCCCATGGTAATGGAGTATGCAAATCGTTTACTTGAGCTGCACGATGGATTAATAACCAGAGAGGAAAAAAGGTAATAATATCAGCTACAAATATTTTTATAATCATGAAAAAATTTTTTCCTATTCTTATCTTACTTTTAGAAGAATAAAAGCATTATTTTGCTCTCAGCTTCTATATATACCGGAGGTATATCATAACTTTTTTAAATTTTTTAAAAATAGATTATCAAATAAAAAGTTGAAGGTTTTTTTAAAAATATCTTGAATATTAAATATATTAATATTTTTTAAATAAAGAAAAGGGGATTGTTTATGAAAAATTATTTATTTTTCATTTTGATTATCATGGTGTTTTTACTTTTTCCCGAATTTGTGATGGCCCAAAAAATATCTGAACCACAAATTGCTGAATCAGAAAAAACAAATTTATATTTAACTGTTCCGGCCACAATTCAAGGAGGAGAAATAACAGATGGCAGAGATTTAAAAAGGATTCGCTGGGGCAGGCATTCTGACTTTGAAAGAATTGTGTTTGATATCTATGAAGTGAAGTATGATCAGCAGCAGGAATATCCGGCTGAAAAATCCTGTTTTTTCGATATAAAATATGAATATTATCCTCCGCGATTTGTTATTACTTTACATGGTATTCGTCAAAGAAGTGCAGAATACAAAACTTTTTTGAAAAGTCAGCTTATCCAGGACACATATTTGATTCCCTATCTGGATGATGCCGGTATAAAATTTGCCGTAGAGTTAAACCAACCGGTAGAATATGAAATTTTCTCCTTATCAAAACCGGGGCGCATAGTGATTGATATTCGCAAAATAGAAGAACCGGCTGCTCTGGATCCAGTTTTTTCGGTACGCACTAAAAAACTCTTAATATTAGAAAATCTGGCCCATCTTAAAGAAGACTTATATAATTATGGTGGTCAAAATATAAGAATACTAAAATCAGCTGATGGTGATATGTTTTTAGAAGAAAGTTATTATGATAACAGAGCAGAAGCTGAAAAAAGATTAGAAGAAATAAATCATTTTATTGCAGAAATTTCCAGTAATTTGGGAGAAGAGGTTTTGTTTTTCATTGAAAAAAGAACAGCTTCATTGACATCCGAAAATTAATTTAGTGTTTTATAAAATATCAAATAGATATATTTTTTATCAAAGTCAACAATTTATGGGTGGAGGTGAAATAATAAAATGACAATAAAAAATAAAAAAAATAACAGAAGGAGCAGGGGGAGTTTACTTTTTATCTTATTCTCAATTATTTTGCTGATATTATTTTGTTTTGCTTTTTTTATATCTCCTTCTCTTCAAGCAGAAATTACATCTAATGAGGAAATATATTTTACTATTCTGCACACCAATGATGAACATTCTGCCTTAATCCCCCATTCACCGGCTGTTGATTTTGATATAGGGGCTCAAACTCAAGATAAAGATCCTACAGTAGGTGGTTTTGCCCGTCTGGCTTCAGCAGTTCAGCAAATTAGAGACACTAAAGCCCAACAGAAGGAACCGGTTTTATTATTTAATGCTGGTGATTTCATGGGAGGTGCTGCTTATAGCTGGCTTACTCTTGAGGGGTATTCCCCGGAATTAAAGCTGATGCAAAAAATTGGTTATGATGCTGCAGTAATAGGCAATCATGAATATGATTATGGGCCAGAAGTACTGGCCAGTTATTTGATAAATGCCGGTTATCCCGAAGCACATGAACAGACAGCACTTCTGGCTGCAAATACTAATTTCCCTCATGATTCTATTTTTCGGCTCAGAGATCTTTATCGTAAAACTCATTTAATTGAAATAGAAAATGGAATCAAAATTGGTCTTATGGGTTTAATTGGTGATGAGGCAGTAAATTTAACCATGTTAGAAAATGAGATAAAATTTTATGATCAAATTGAGACAGCAGAAAAAATTACTTCTGAATTAGAAGAAAAAGGTGCAGATATTATTATAGCTCTAACTCATTTTGGTTTTCAGGAAGATAAAGAGCTGGCCAGAAGAGCACCTGAAATTGATGTAATTGTGGGTGGTCACTGTCATAAAGTATTACATGAGCCCGTGGTAATTGAAGGTACTATTATTGTACAGGCCGGTTCTAAGCTGCGCTATCTTGGTTTTTTAGAACTTGCTTATAATAATAATTCGGGAAAACTTAGAATTCGCAACCGGGAAAATAAAAACCCCTTTTTAATCAAACTCGATTCAGCATATAAACCAGATGAAAGGATATCGGAATATATTGATGAATACACTGCAATTTTGAATAACTTAATTTTCAATTTAACTAATGGAGAATATAATCATATTTTTGATACCGTTGTCCGTTCCAGTTTTGAAATAACAAATCAACCCTATGCTGGTGAAAATCCAGCAGGTAATTTTATTACCGATGCTATGCGTATTATTACAGAAAAGATTTCAGAACAAAAAGTGGATGTAGCTCTGCAGGTAAGGGGAAATATACGAAAGAATTTTCAGCCGGGCAGAAAAGGAGATATTACATTTTATGAAATTACTGAAGTGGTGGGTTTAGGCCGGGGTTTGGATAAAGTGCCCGGTTTTCCGGTGGTGACAGTCTACTTTACCGGAGAAGAAATAAAAAAAATTATTGAAGTTGGAAAACTCCTTGAACAAATTTATTCTGACAGTTTATTTTTTCATCTTTCTGGATTAAAATATGAATACAATCCTTCTGATGTAATATTATTTAATATTCCATTTCTTGATCAGCCTATACCCACAATGAGGGCCGTGAAAAATTTAAAAATCTATTCTGGAGATTTTCTGCAGACTTCAAAAAACAAGTCAGAACAAAATAAAATTTACAAACCACTGATTAATGAGAAACTATATAATTTTGCAGCTGATTCTTATACCCTTTCTTTTATTCCTCTGATTGCTGATTTGATTCCTGCTTTTGATATTGTGCCCAAAAATAAACACGGTGAAGTTCTTGATCTTTCAGAAATTCCTGGGCAGACAGTTGAATATCAGCATAGGGAGCTAAAAGTTTGGGAGACTGTGATAAAATATGCTCAGTTGCAGCCGGCAGGAGAAGATGGCCTGCCTCATATTGATGAATATTATAAAGATATTTCAGGACGAATTATAAAAACCGATTCCTGGTCGTATTTACAGAAATTGACTGCTGGAATGGTTGTTTCTGTGGGAGTTATTATTTTGTGGAGCAGGCAAAAAAATTAAAATCCAGGAAATCTTAATAACCGGTGAAATAGCTAAATTTGTTAATTTGCCCAAAACTTTATAAAATATATAGTAATAATAAAAAATGATCTTATTATGTTTAATTTTTACTTTATAAATAAAGAATTTTATTATATAATACACTATAAAGCAATAAAAAAGAAAAGTAATATTATATATTTACTAAAGCAGGTTAATAGTATATGCAGAACAATAAATAACTTATTTCAACCACTATTAAATTGAGGTGATTATTAAATGTCAATTGGTATTTTAACTGACAGTACAGCTGATTTAAATAAAAATATTCTAAAGGATTTTGATATGAATATTGATATTATTCCTTTATCTATTCATTTTGGAGAAGAGGTTTTTCTGGATGGGATAGATATTTCTTCTGAAGAATTTTTTAAAAAACTGGCTAATTCTGAAAAACTACCCCAGACATCACAGCCCACTCCCAATGACTTTAAAAAAATATATAAAAAAATGTCAAAAAAATATGATGAGATCATTTCACTTCATATTTCATCGGGATTAAGTGGTACCTTTAATTCAGCCCAGACCGCAGCTCAACAGCTTCCAGAGATTGATATCTATCCGGTTGATACTTCTTCAATTTCTTTAGGTTTGGGTTTTTTGACATTAATGGCGGCCAGGCTTGCTGAAACAGCTTCTTCTGCTGAACAGGTTATAGGAAAAATCAATAAGGCTAAGGATAAAATATTTTTATTTTTTACAGTTGATGATATGACATATATGGAAAAAGGTGGACGGATAGGGAAAGCCAGATCTTTGCTGGGCAGTTTTTTAAATATAAATCCAATAATCTCCCTATCTACTAAGACAGGTAAAGTAGAACCTCTGGCCAAAGTCAGAGGCAGCAAAAAAACATTACAAAAAATGCTTGACTTAGGGATGGAGCAGCTGAAGGATGCCTCACGGGCCTGGCTGGGGTTTGCCCATGGAGACAGAGAAGAGGATTTAAAAGAATTTAAAAAGGATCTTCTGACCCGGATTGATCAAAACCTTAATCTGGATTATAAAGTATTTCAAACCAGGATTAGCTCCACCATTGGCTGTCATGTTGGGCCCTCTGTATATGCGGGAGTTATCTTCACCGAAGAAGGACTTCTGGATTTTGATTTAAATTCAAAATAGGGCATTATGGAGGTAATATTATTAGTATATTTTCCTTCCTAAAGGGGATAAAACTTAAACTATTTTTGCTTATTTCTTTGCTGATATTGAGTGTAATCTTAACTTTTGCTCTATTTTCACTGAGGGATTTACGCGAAAATTTATATGAGGAAAAAAGGCTGCAGACCCGGGAAATGGTAAATACTGCTTTAGGAGTACTGCGGAGATATCATACAAGAGAACAGCAGGGAGAAATATCACGCGGCCAGGCACAGCAGCTGGCCTTACAGGTTATTGAAAACATGACATATGGACCGGATAATCAAAATTATTTTTGGATTCAGGATAAAGAGCCGATTTTACTCATGCATCCCAATGCACCTGAGCTTACGGGTGAATATATTGGAGATTTAGAGGTAGTAGAGGGACAATTTTTAATAAGGGAAATAATGGAGGTAATTGACCAACATGAAGCAGGATTTGTTGAATATTACTGGCAGTATTTTGAAGAAGAGGACAATATACAGCAGAAGCTTTCTTATGTGAGTGAATTTCCGGCCTGGGACTGGGTTATAGGTACAGGAGTTTATACTGTGGACATAGATACCGCCTATGTAAGGCAGAGAAATAGATTTATCTTTATTGGTTTTTTAAGCCTTATATTTTCATTAATATTAACATATTTTATTGCCAGTTATTTTTCCCGGCCTCTGATTCGGGCTTCGGCTGCTTTGCAGAAACTGGTTGGTGAAAATTCAGTTTTTCAGGTTACTCCCGGTTTAAAAAAATATAGAAAAAGAAATGATGAGATTGGAAATTTGATTAATAGCCTGTTTGTCCTGAATAAGGATTTAAAAAGGATGACAGCCAGTCTCAAAAGACAAATATCCTGGAAAGATGCTTTATTTACCAGCAGCAATTCCGAAATTATTCAGATAGATGATCAGGAACAGATAACAAATATCAATAAAAAATTCCAGGAAACATTTGGTTTTCAGCTGGAAAATATAAAAGGGCAAAAAATTGAGCTGTTTTTAAAAAATAGATTTGAAGATACAAATGCACATAAAATTATGGATTTACTTTCAAACAGCAAATCGGACCCAGAAATCGAAATCAATTTATCGGATCAAAATAAAAACAGAAAAACCTTTCTCATTAATACTGTTGCTGTGGATATTTGGGGAGAGATAAAAGGCAATTATATTATTTTTAATGATGTTACAGCTCTCAAGGAGACAGAAAGAAAACTGCAGATAACTTATTTTTCGATTGATAAAGCCAACCTTTCAATTTTTCGAATTAGTCCTGATGGTAATTTTGAATATGTTAATGAAATCGCCTGCCGGGAACTTGGTTATTCTGAACAGGAGCTTCTGAATATGAAAGTATCTGATATTGATTATGAAGCTCAATCAGAAGAACGCAGAAAATACTGGCAGCTGCTGAAAGAAGAAAAAGAAATTTCCCAGGAAAGGATCCACCGGACAAAAAAAGGAACTCTTTTTCCCGTTCAGCTGAGCCGAAAATATCTAGAATATCAGGGCCAGGAATATGAGCTGGCTTTCGCAGTAGATATTACTGAACGCAAACAAAGAGAAGAAAAAATAAGATATATTTCTTATCATGACAGTGTTACCGGTTTATATAACCGCAACTATATGGAAGAGAAGATAAAAGAACTTGATACTGATAAAAATCTGCCAGTAGGAATTATAATGGCTGACATCAATGGGTTAAAGATGATTAATGATGCCTATGGCCATGAAAGAGGAGATGAAATTTTACTCAAAACAGCCGATTTGCTGAGAAACTTTCTGCGCAGGAGAGATATACTGGCTCGCTGGGCGGGAGATGAATTTATAATTTTAATGCCCCAGACCGGTAAAGAAGAAGCTCAAAAAATTATAGATCAAATAACTGACAGTACAAAAAATACGAAAGACCAGAAGGTTCCTCTTTCCCTGGGCCTGGGTTTTGCGGTTAAAGATAATAACCACCAGGATATATATGATGTGGTTCATAAAGCAGAAGACAGGGTTAATACTGATAAATTAACCAAAAGCAAAAGTACAAAAAACAAAATGGTTCAAAATATATTAAATACTTTGGGAGCCAAAAGTCATGAAACCAAAGAACATGCCCGGCGTATGATTGCCTTAAGCAGAAAACTGGGAGTAGAAATTGATTTAGACAATCAGCAGTTAAATTATCTATCCCTGCTGGCGATATTACATGATATTGGAAAAATAAATATTGCCGAAGAGATATTAAAAAAACCGGATAAACTTACAGAACAGGAATGGGAAACAATTAAAGAACATACAGAAAAAGGTTATTCAATTGCAAAAGCTACTGAAGAATTTGCCCCGGTTGCTGAAAGTATTCTGGCCCATCATGAACGCTGGGATGGTGAAGGTTATCCTCAGGGATTAAAAGGGGAGGAGATACCTTTGCTGGCCAGAATCATTAGTATTATAGATGCGTATGATGTAATGACCAATGGTCGGCCTTATAAAGAACCGGTAAGTAAAGAGGAAGCCATCAAGGAACTTCAGAGGTGTGCGGGCAGTCAATTTGATCCCCGGCTGGTAGAAGTTTTTATTGAACTTCTGAGAGAATAATTTTATAGATATATTAAAAAGAAGTGTTTTTTCTGGTATTCCGCCCTTTATTTATATACATGTTCTTGTCTGCTTCACTAAAAATATCATGTAAGTTTTCGGCTTCATTTTCTTTGACCGCACAACCCAGAGAAATATTTAACGGTAAAGGCAGACTGTTATGTTCATTGTATTTTTGAAACTTGTTTGTAATCCGCTCTTTAATTCTGCGGCTTGTCTTTAGACTGGTATCCGGAAGTATCACACAAAATTCATCCCCCCCATAACGGGCTACAATATCTTCGCTTCTTACGGCAGCTTCAATCAGCTGAGCAGCTATTTTTAAATAATCATCTCCTTTCTTGTGGCCTAATTTGTCATTGATGATTTTCAAATTATCAAGATCTCCCATGATGAGACTGACCGGCAGGACACGTGAATTATTTAATCTTTCAATTTCATTAATAAAATATCTTCTATTATAAAGCCCGGTTAATTGATCGTTGAAAGAATGGAAAATAAGTTCTTTTTCTTTTAATTTTTTCTCAGTTATATTTTCATGTGCTATCACAGCCGCATATGGTCCCTGCCCCTGATAGGGGGTTACTCTCATGTTGAACCAGCGTTTTTCGTCAGGAGAGTGACAGGGATATTCCAGGGTGTAAAGTTTATCCCGTCCCTTTATTACCTGTTTAATACCCCGGGCTGCTTTGTCTGCCTGCCTGGAATCTTTTCCTTCAGCTTTTTCACATATTTCCAGATAATTTACACCTACACCACAATTTTGGTAAGCTAAGTCATTTTCAGCAGCAAAAGTTTGCCATGCTTTATTGGTATATTTAATCAGCCCTTCTTTATCCAGGACTGCTATATGAGCGGACATAGAATCCAGAACAGACTGGATTAAGTGGTGTGATTGTTTTAATTTTTTTTTGAGAGTAATTTCATTTAGTGAGTTTTCAATTACCTGTTTAAACTGATATAATAATTCTTTTTCAGTTTTTTTGAATGCTCTTTCCTGAATATCCATAACACAGATGGTCCCAAAAATATTATTGTCAGGAGATAAAATTGGATAACCCAGATAAGATATTAAATTATAATCTGTTTCGGGAGCACTGTGCCATTTTTCTTCATTTAAGGCATTATTTATTATCATTTTTTTGTTTTGGTCAATTACTTCTTCACAGTATAAGCCCGCTATATTGAAAATATCACCATTATTAAAGGGATTATTATTATTAGAATTGGCCTGTAATACTTTAATTTTGGAAGTATCTTCTTTATCAATCATATTGATTAATACTGCCGGTATATCGAGAATATCAGACATAATCTCAATAATTTTCTGCCAGTTTTCTCTTATTTCTTCAGGAATCTGCAGCTGTTCCATTTCTATCCCCCCATTTTTTATGTAAAATGCAAAATAGAATCCAGACTATATATACAGAAAATTCATATTATATTTAATTAAAAAATAAATAGCACATTATATTTATATTATATGATTTTTTTATTTTTTAATCAACACTATTAATATGATACTAAAATAAATTATAATTCGATAGGTAATAAATTTCTAAATACCTGTATACAGGTATTAGATTGTGCTTTCTCTTTACTATCCATTTCACTTAATGTAGTATTTAAAACTGGAACAACAATCATCAAATCCAAAAAAGAGGGTGATAAATTTATGAATAACACAGGCAGAGAAGATGTTTTAAAAAAAGCGGACGAAAATAATGTTAAATTTATCAGACTTCAGTTCAGTGATATACTGGGAATAATTAAAAATGTAGCAATTACAAGGGAACAGCTGGAAGATGCACTGGAAGGAAAAATAATGTTTGATGGTTCTTCCATTGAAGGGTTTACCAGAATACAGGAATCGGATATGTATCTTAAACCGGATTACAGTACGTTTGCCCTTTTCCCCTGGCGTCCACATAAAAACGGAGCAGTGGCCAGGTTGATCTGTGATGTTTATACTCCGGAAGGCAAACCCTTTAATGGTGATCCCCGGGCAGTTCTCCAGAAAGTTCTTAATGAAGCAAAAGAAATGGGTTATAGTTTATTTGTTGGACCGGAACCGGAATTTTTTCTTTTTGAAAAAGATGAACAGGGCAGACCAACCACTATCCCTCATGATGAAGGAGGCTATTTTGATCTGTCCCCGGTGGATCAGGCCCAGGATACCCGGCGCAGAATTATTCTGGCTCTTGAAGAAATGGGTTTTGAAATAGAAGCTTCTCATCATGAAGTTGCCCCCGGGCAGCATGAAATTGATTTCAAATATGCCAGGGCCCTGACAACAGCTGATAATATTGCTACATTTCGTTTTGTAACAAAAACAATTGCCAGTCAGCAGGGACAGCATGCTACTTTTATGCCCAAACCTATTTTTGGTGAAAATGGATCAGGGATGCATGTTCATCAGTCGCTTTTCCAAAATAGCAAAAATGCATTTTATGATTCTGAAGATGAGCTGGGTTTAAGTAAAACGGCCTATTATTACATTGGAGGTCTTTTAAAACATGCCCGGGCATTAACGGCAATCACCAATCCCACTATTAATTCATATAAAAGACTGGTTCCCGGTTATGAAGCTCCGGTTTATCTGGCCTGGTCGAGCAAAAACCGCAGTGCATTAATCAGAATACCAGCAGCCCGGGGAGAAGGTTCCAGGCTTGAAATGAGAAACCCTGATCCGGCTGCAAATCCTTATCTGGCAATAGCAGTTATGCTGAAGGCAGGTCTGGATGGAATAAAAAACGAAATAGAACCTCCAGCTGAAGTTGTTGAAGATATTTATAATTTATCTGAAAAAAGAAGAGCTGAAATGGGAATTGACAGCCTTCCAGGGGATATTAATCAAGCAGTTGATTTACTCCTGGAAGATGAAGTAATTAAGGATGTTTTGGGAGAACATGTCCTTGAACACTTTGTCCGGGCCAAAAGAATTGAATGGAATGAATATAAAGCTCAGGTTCATGATTGGGAGCTGAATAAATATCTCACATCATTTTAAAGTATATCTATCATAAAATATGAATAAAAAGCAAATGATTGAATATTTGTGATCAGCGGTGAAATTATACTGCTGGTCTTTTTTTAATATAGACTAAATACCTGTATACAGGTATTGTTAACAAAAAACTATTTATATACAGCCTTTTTTAAGATAATATATCATCAGGTGATAATTTTAAATTCATTTTTTTGCTATTTTTATATAAAAAGACAGCAGTTTCAATTTTTTTAAGCACATTTAATCTGATGATATAGGTATAAGAAATTGATAGGTATTATTATTAAAAATCAAAAAAGGAGATATAATATAATGCAGTTTACGAAAATGCAGGCTTTGGGTAATGATTTTATTATTATCAATGGGCTTGAATATAAAATAAAAAATTATAAGGAAATTGCCAGTAATCTCTGTGACCGTCATTGGGGAATCGGAGGTGATGGTCTGGTAATTATTTTGCCTCCTGAAAAAACAAATAATGACTTTAGAATGCGAATATTTAATGCTGATGGGAGTGAGGCGGAGATGTGTGGTAATGGTATCCGCTGTTTCACACATTATCTAAGGGAAAATAATCTTTCCGATCAAAAAAAATTAAGAATAGAAACCAAAGCAGGTATCATCAAACCACAAATTACTGATTATAAATTTCAGAGAAGTATGGTCCGGGTAAATATGGGTAGACCTGAATTTGCCCCTGAAAAAATTCCGGCAGCAGTAAGCAAGGGAACATCTTTTTTAATGGATTATACTGTTTCTTTAAATCAGGACAAAAATCTAATAATAAACTGTGTATCTCTTGGGAACCCCCACAGTGTTATTTTTGTAGACAATCTTGACAGCATAAAACTTGAACAGTGGGGGCCACAGCTTGAAACCAAAGAAATATTTCCCAATAGAACGAACGTAGAATTTGTTGAAGTAAAGAATTTTCATACTGCGAACATGAAAGTATGGGAGAGAGGTAGTGGAGCCACCCTCGCCTGTGGGACCGGAGCCTGTGGAGCTGTGGTGGTGGGCATTAAAAAAGGATTACTGGTTTCTCCAGTACAGATAAATCTACCGGGAGGGGCTCTTAATATTTCGTGGTCAGGATTTATTTCGGATCCTGTTTTTTTGACAGGTCCTGCGGAAACAGTATTTACCGGGAATTATAATCATAGAGGTGATAACAATGGAAATTTCAAATAGAATTAAAAATTTACCACCATATCTTTTTTCTGAAATAGATAAGATGATTGCTAAGGCCCGCCAAAAAGGAGTTGATGTCATTAATTTCGGTATTGGGGATCCCGATCAGCCTACTCCGGAGGCCATTGTGCAGACCATGCAGGAAGTAATAAAAGACCCTGCTGTTCACAGGTATCCTTCCTATAAAGGGATGTATGAGTTCCGGAAAGCAGCTGCAGATTGGTATAAAAAGCATTATAAGGTTAGTATTGACCCCGAAAATGAGGTCGTTGCGCTTATTGGCTCTAAAGAAGGTATTGCTCATCTCCCTTTTTGTATTTTGAACAGTGGTGATCAGGCTCTGGTCCCCGACCCCGGTTATCCGGTTTATAATAATGGTGTTTTGCTGGCTGGAGGCCAGCCGATCACATTTCCTTTACTGGAAGAGAATAACTTTTTGCCGGATCTGGATGGTTTTAATCCTGAAACTGCCCGAAAAGCGAAATTAATGTATCTGAATTATCCCAATAATCCCACGGGTGCTGTGGCTGACAAAGAATTTTTTGAAAAAGCAGCTGCTTTTGCCCGGAAACACGATATAATAATTGCTCATGATGCAGCTTACAGTGAAATAGGATTGGATGATTATCAGCCACATAGTTTTTTGGAGGTTAAAGGAGCAAAAGATATTGGTATTGAATTTAATTCACTGTCCAAATCATTTAATATGACCGGCTGGAGAATTGGCTGGGCTGTGGGTAACAAAAAACTTATTGAAGCACTGGGCAGATTTAAAACAAATATTGATTCGGGTATTTTTTCAGCAATCCAGTATTCAGGAATAAAAGCACTGGATATGGGTCGGGCTCCTGTTAGCAGGATGAATAAAATATATACTAAAAGAAGAGATTTACTTGTAAACGGCTTAAAAAATCTGGGCTGGACGGTAAGCAAAAACAGAGGGAGTTTTTATATCTGGTTACCGGTGCTCGAAAAAAAACATTCATCTCAGAAATTTTCTAAAAAACTATTTGAACAAACCGGTGTATTTTTTACACCTGGTTCTGGATATGGCAAAAATGGAGAAGGATATCTGAGGATTGCGTTGACTGTCAATAAAAAAAGAATTAAAGAGGCAATTCAAAGATTAAAAGACAGAGGTTTCAAATATTAAAAAGGATTAACTGAAAGGGGTTATTTAATGGACCGTAAAAGTAATGGATTATATGATCCTAAATATGAACACGATGCCTGTGGAATGGGTTTTGTGGCCAATAAAAAAGGGCACAAATCCAGAAAAATAATTGATCAGGCTCTGGAAGTCCTGGTAAATATGTCACACCGGGGGGCCACTGGAAGTGAAGAAGAAACAGGTGATGGGGCAGGTATTTTGCTGCAGATTCCCCACAATTTTTTCAAAAAAGAAATGAAAAAAAAGAACGTTATTCTGCCTCTGGCTGGCGAATATGGAGTCGGGATGCTGTTTTTACCCCGGAAACGGTCTGTTAGAAAAAAGATTTTTTCTTTGATCAAAAAAAAGATAAAGGCTGAAGGTCTTTCATTGCTGGGCTGGAGGAGAGTCAAGCAAAACCGTGATCTAATAGGACAGCAGGCCAGTGACTGCTGTCCTGAGATGTTTCAGGTTTTTGTTTCCCGCCCGGAAAATTTGTCTGACAAAAAATATGAAATAAAATTGTTTGTACTGACCCGCTTGCTGGAGCAGGCTGTGTTTGATCTGGAATTTAAAGAATCTTTTTATATAGCCAGTTTTTCACATAAAACAGTTGTATATAAAGGTATGCTTAAGCCCGGTCAGCTGGAAGATTTTTATCCCGATTTACAGGACAGCAGTATGACAAGCAGTTTAGCATTAATTCATTCCCGGTTCAGCACCAATACTTTTCCCAGCTGGGAGAGAGCACATCCCAACAGATATTTAATTCATAATGGTGAAATTAATACACTCCAGGGGAACATAAACTGGATGCGGGCCCGGGAATCTCTGCTGGAAAGTGAACTTCTGGGAGAAGATATTAAAAAATTAATGCCTATTATAAGGCCGGGCGGCAGTGACTCAGCAATGATGGATAACTGTCTGCAGTTTCTTCACCTGGCAGGATATTCACTGCCCCGGGCAATTATGATGATGATCCCGGAGCCATGGGTGAATAATAAATTTATGGACCAAAAGAAAAAAGATTTTTATAATTTCCACAGCTGTATTATGGAACCCTGGGATGGTCCGGCAGCCGTGGCTTTTACCGATGGAGTTAAAATCGGAGCGGTACTGGACCGTAATGGTCTGCGCCCGGCCCGATATTATGTGACTTCAGATGATCTGGTGGTGATGGCTTCTGAAGTGGGTGTATTGAATTTAGAATCATCTTCTATAATAAGCAAACAGAGACTGGAACCGGGAAAGATGCTTTTTGTTGATACCCGGCAGGGCCGAATAATAAAAGACGAAGAATTAAAACAGCGTATTGCACAGCAGCAGCCATATGGAAAATGGCTGCAGAAGAATTTAATCCATATTAATGAGCTATCGGAAAAGAAAAATCAATGTGTCCAGGACAGTAAAGATAATAAAAACAATCGTGATAAAGATAATAGAGCCAATAGCAATCTTGATCACAAAAAATCAAATTGTGTTAAAAATACCAGCCAAAAAGAGATAAACAATTTATTAAAAAAACAGAAAATGTATGGTTACACTTTTGAAGAGCTGCGAAAGATTTTAGCCCCGATGGCTCAAAAGGGGATAGACCCTACAGGCTCAATGGGCTATGATGCATCACTGGCGGTCCTATCTGAAAAACCACAGCTTCTGTATAATTATTTTCATCAGTTATTTGCCCAGGTTACCAATCCCCCAATTGATTCAATTAGAGAAAAGATTATTACATCTACTATGTCAAATCTGGGGTCAGAAGGTAATTTGCTGAATCCGAAGCCTGAAGACTGCCGCCGGATTAGAATTGAATCTCCTATTTTAACAAATAAAGAACTAATAGATATTAAAAATTTAAACAGTCGAGGTTTAAAATCAGCTGTTTTTTCAATAGCTGCCTGTGAAAAGAAGTTAAAAAATGATCCGCAAGAAGTGCTTAATGAACTATTTTTACAGGTTGATAGAAAAGTAAAAAAAGGAGTGAATCTTCTAATTTTAAGTGATCGTAAAATGAAAGACAAACAATGGCCTTTGCCTTCACTTTTGGCAGCAGCTGGCCTTCATCATCATTTAATAAAAAATGGTAACCGAACCCGGGTAAGTATTGTTCTGGAGTCTGGAGAACCCCGAACTGTTCATCATTTTTCTGTACTGCTGGGTTATGGTCTGGATGCCATAAATCCCTATCTTGGATATAAGTCAATTCAGGATATATGGGAAAGAGATATGCTGGAGGGACTGGATATAAAAACAGCTGTAAACAAATACAGAAAAGCTGCAGTGAAGGGTATAGTTAAAGTTATGGCCAAAATGGGAATTTCTACTGTGCAGAGTTATCGGGGTGCACAAATATTTGAAGCTGTAGGACTGGAAAATAAGCTTATTAATAAATACTTTCCAGGAACAGTTTCGAAAATTGAGGGGATGGGTCTTAAGGATATTATGCGAGAAACTCTTGACCGCTATCAGAAAAGTTCCCGGAAATCAATGTCGGGAACCTATATATTAAAATCAGGAAGTTCTTTTAACTGGCGTAAAGGAGGAGAAAAGCATCTCTTTAATCCAGAAACTATTTATCTTTTACAGCAGGCCTGCCGAAATAATGATTATAACAAATACAAAAAATTTGCCGAAAAAATTGATAATCATTACAGCCGCAGAATTTCACTTCGGGGACAGCTTGAATTTAAAGGCAAAAATGAGGAAGTTCCGCTCCGGGAGGTTGAAGCAGTTGAGAATATATGTTCAAGATTTAAAACCGGTGCTATGTCTTATGGCTCTATAAGTCAGGAAGCTCATGAGGCCCTGGCCATAGCAATGAACAGAATTGGTGGTAAAAGTAATACCGGTGAAGGGGGCGAAGATGAAAATCGTTACACCAGAGATAAAAATGGTGACCTGCGCTGTAGTGCTATAAAGCAGGTTGCTTCCGGTCGCTTTGGTGTTGATTCATTATATTTAAAAAATGCTCAGGAGCTGCAGATCAAGATGGCCCAGGGAGCTAAACCGGGAGAGGGCGGACAGCTGCCCGGTAAAAAAGTATATCCCTGGATTGCTGAAGTCAGAGGGACAACTCCGGGAGTGGGTTTGATTTCTCCTCCACCCCATCATGATATATATTCTATTGAAGATCTGGCAGAATTAATTTATGACTTAAAAAATGCAAATTCAGGGGCCAGAATAAATGTAAAGCTGGTATCGAAATCAGGAGTGGGTACCATAGCTGCCGGGGTGGCTAAAGGGAAAGCTGATGTAATTCTGATAAGTGGCTATGATGGAGGAACAGGGGCCTCACCCAGAACCAGTATCCGACATGCCGGTCTGCCCTGGGAGCTTGGTGTGGCAGAAACTCATCAGACTCTGGTTAAAAATAATTTACGAAGCAGGGTTAGAATTGAGACAGACGGTAAATTACTCACCGGTAAAGATCTGGCCGTTGCCGCTCTGCTTGGGGCTGAAGAATATGGCTTTTCAACTGCACCTCTGATAACTTTAGGCTGTGTAATGATGAGAGTCTGCAGCAAGGATACATGTCCGGTAGGGGTGGCCACCCAGAATCCAGAATTACGAAAAGAATTCAAAGGTAAACCTGAATATGTTGTCAACTTTATGAAATTTGCTGCCCAAAATTTACGGGAAAAAATGGCAGAACTTGGTTTCCGGACTGTAGATGAAATGATCGGCAGGGTTGATAGGCTTCAGCAGAAAAAGCAAAAAGAATACTGGAAATTAAGCAATCTGGACTTATCTCCTCTGCTGTTTCAGCCTGCTTTAGAAAACCAGTCCATGAGATACTGTACTGAAAAACAGAAGCATGAACTTGCCGATACCATGGATAACAAAAAATTAGTTGAACTGGCCCGGCCGGCATTGGAACAGGAAAAAAAGGTACAGTATGAGTTTAATATTAATAATAAGGATCGGGCTACGGGTACAATTCTGGGTGGAAAAATAACCGAAAAATATGGTGCCCGGGGACTTCCGGAAGATACTATTGAATTTCATTTTTATGGTTCGGCGGGTCAGAGTTTTGGGGCTTTTATTCCCGGAGGATTAACCATGAAACTAACAGGTGATACCAATGACTATCTGGGTAAAGGTTTAAGTGGGGGAAAAATCATAGTGAAGCCCCCGGAAAATATTTCCTTTATTCCAGAAAAAAATATTATCACCGGTAATGTTGCCTTTTTGGGAGCTACCAGTGGACAGGCATTTATCAGGGGTAAAGCTGGAGAACGTTTTTGTGTCCGCAATAGTGGTCTGCAGGCAGTAGTAGAAGGAGCCGGTGATCATGCCTGTGAGTATATGACCGGAGGTAGAGTAATTGTCCTGGGAGAAACTGGTATTAACTTTGCCGCCGGTATGACCGGAGGTATTGCCTATGTGGCAGATGTGAATAATGATTTTCATGATAAATGTAATCGAGATATGATCAGTCTGGAAGCAGTAACCCTTAAAGATGAAATTAAATTTATTAAAAATATGATTAACAGGCATATTGAATATACTGACAGCAGTTATGCCCGGAATATATTAAAATTATGGAAAGAAAAGAAACTTGATTTTATAAAGGTACTCCCTGATGATTATAGAAGGATGCTGAAGACAATTGAAAAATTTAAAAACGATGGACTAACCAATCAACAGGCAATGATGGCTGCATTTAAAGAAAATAATCAGCTTGAGATTAGAGGTACCGGAAACTAGATACATTAAGAGAGGATGATATTATGGGTAAAACGACAGGATTTATGGAGTATAAGAGAGTTGAACAGCCCGAGAGGCAGTTGGGAAAAAGGGTTAAGGACTGGAAGGAATTTAAAAAGAATATAACCCGGCCCGAAATACAAAAACAGGGTGCTCGCTGTATGGAATGTGGAATTCCTTACTGTCATCCCGGTATAGAACTTAATAACGGTGTTTCCGGCTGTCCTTTGAATAATTTAATTCCGGAATGGAATGATCTTATTTACAGGAGAAGAAACCGCGAAGCTCTGGAACGACTTCTGGTCACCAATAATTTTCCTGAGTTTACGGGCCGTGTTTGTCCTGCCCCCTGTGAAGGATCCTGTACTGTGGGTTTAAACAAATCTCCGGTAGCCATTAAGGCAATTGAAAAATATATAATTGAACAGTCCTTTCAAAACAGATGGATAACCCCCCGTCCTCCGGCAGCTAGAACCAATAAACATGCTGCAGTTATAGGTTCCGGTCCGGCAGGATTAGCTGCAGCAGACTGTTTAAATAGAGCAGGTCATCGGGTGACTGTTTTTGAAAAAGAAGACAGGCCTGGTGGTTTGTTAATGTATGGAATACCAAATATGAAACTTGATAAGCAAAAAGTTCTTAACAGAAGAATTAATATAATGAAAAAAGAAGGTATTATTTTTAAAACCGGTATTTATGTGGGGCGGGATATGAAGGTAACAGAACTGCAAAATAAATTTGAGGCTATCCTGCTGTGTGGAGGTGCTGAAAAACCCCGTGATCTAAATATTCCCGGACGAAATCTGGATCAAATATTTTTTGCGGTTGATTATTTAAAAGCCTCAACAAAAGCTATATTGGGTGAAAGAAAACAAAACAGCCAAATAAATGCTGCCGGGAAAAATGTTCTGATTATTGGTGGGGGTGATACGGGTACTGACTGTGTGGCATCGGCAATAAGACAGGATTGTAAAAGTATTACTCAATTTGAAATTCTGCCTGAACCTCCCCAAGAGAGACAAAAAGATAATCCCTGGCCGGAATGGCCCAGAATACTAAACAAAGATTATGGGCATCGGGAAGCTGAAGCTGTATTTGGTTCAGATCCCCGAAATTTCAATATTAAAACTGTGAAATTCACAGGTGATGATACCGGAAGTGTAAACCAGGTTCATACAGTTCAGGTTAAATGGGAAGAAAATGGAAAAGGAAATTATGAACCACGGGAAATTAAGGGTTCAGAAAAAAAGTGGAAAATCGATATGGTAATTATAGCAGTGGGTTTTTTGGGTCCCAATGATTTACTGATCAAAAGATTAAATCTTAAGCAGAGTTCTGATTCCAGTGTGTGGACTGATAAAAGTTTCAGAACCAATCAGGAAGCTGTATTTGCTGCTGGAGATATGCGCCGGGGACAGAGTCTGGTTGTACACGCTATTGATGAAGGCAGAAAAATGTCCTATGAGGTGGATAAATTTCTAAAAAAGAAATTCTAATAATTATGCTATTTTAAAAAATTGTATTAATAAAGTTATTCCCCTTATATAAAATATCTCAAAATAATAATTTTTTATAAAAGAAGGAGAATATTGATAATTGTACAATTATTAATATAAAAGGGGGTTAATTAATAATGGGTACTTTAATTGGTGCACTGGTAAGGCTGATTATTTCCGCACTTTCTTTGCTGTTAGTGGAGGCCCTGATTACAGGTTTTACTCTGGGGGGATTCTGGAATGCGGTACTGGTTGCTTTAGTTATTGCTGTTTTAGGATATATCGTTGAAGCAGTTGTGAAACTTGATCAGGCCCAGATGCGTGGTGTGGTTGGGTTCATTGTCTCAGTGGTCGTGATATATTTAGCACAGTTTGTTGTTACTGATTTTACTGTTACTGTACTTGGTGCTCTGCTGGCTGCTATTATTATCGGGATAATTGATATGTTTGTTCCAACCTTTAAACTTGGAGAAAAAACGGGTCAATAAAAATTTATTCAAAGAAGCATCAAAAAGGCTGGAGCAAATAACTCCAGCCTTTTTGATGTTATTCTGCCTGTCTTCCAGATAATCCTATTCGCTGCCGGGAAGTATTACCGGGTTGAGCTACATTTTCAGAAAGATCAACTTCTGGAGTTTTCTCTCCTCTAACCCAGTCTGTTAAAGATGCAATTTGATCACTGCAGAAAAGCCAGGCATCGACCACAATATTCAAATGATCCCTGATCCAGTCTCCACGCCCCTTGATGTCTTTAATATTTGTTGCTTTTTGTATTCCATCATGATAACGGTCTATATCAACCAGATCATCAATAACTTCCTGAGAATGAGGTCCGGCTCTATTTTGCACATATTCCTTCATTTCAAGGGCCTGCTGATAACTTTTGTGGGCCCCACTGAAAGTTTCATGATAATAATCATAAATATCTTCTCCCTCAAAAGCAGTTACAGTAAAAAACTGCTTTATGGTTTCATATAAGCTGAAGCTATCCGGTTGTTCCCAGTGAAACTGACCTCCTCCCCGGGGAACACCTACATAAGTCCAGCCATCGAGATCCATTTCTAACTCTTCATATTCTCCTGTAAGCAGGGGATCAGGTCTAATAAAACGAATTTTACTGAAGCGATAACCGCGAATTTGGTCATCACCAGGAACAATAAGAGGCAGTGCTGTTTCATCATAATCTGTTTCAAGACGGTTTCCATATTCATCAGAAAGAGCGATTATTCTATTCAAATAATCTCTTTCTATAATAATGGGACCCGGTTTCATTACTGTAACTTCAGTGGCTCTATAACCTCGCACATTATACATAATATAATATCCATCAGGATGATATGACCAGCGTTCGTGAGGAATTTGACGACTTCCTTCGCCCCAGGGAACTGCTCCCGTTAAAAAGGCTGCTCTTTCAAGTTGTTCATAGGTTGTTTCCGCAGCAGAAAGTAATTCGCGAATACGATTTTCAGCTTCGAGAGTTCGATATGCACTCTGGGGCAGCTGTTCCAGGGCTCTTTCTCTTATACTGGTCGGAATTATGTCCAGAGCACTGCGGTTGATCATAAGGATTTGTTCAGTACTTAACAAACGGGCTGCTAAAATTTGATCCTGGCGGGGCAGTTCTTCAATTTTTGCCCGAGACTGGATAGTCCAGATTAATTTTTGAATATCCCTCTGTGATATATCTGGATAATTAACTGAATTTTGGAGGATACTTCTCACAATATCAGTTTGTGTTCCTTTTAAAGGTGCATAAATATATCCCTGGCCTTCACCAGGAGCATATGTTCCGGCTTTAAGACAGTAGCTCTGTACCCGACCTTTATAGATTCCTGGTTCAAGCAAAAATTCACCCCTGGGTCCCCGGGGTAAATCAAATAATGATTTTGGTTCCCCGGGAATGAAATCATCGAGCCATGGGACTTCATACTGAGCATCATCCAGACTTGTTGTAATTGGAGTATTGTCTCTGTCTATTATATCTGAAATAGAAAATTGGTCCAGATCTAAAGAAGTGCATCCGGTAATTAAAAGGCACAAAATTAGATATATAATTACTATTAATAAATATTTTGAATAACCAGCTGACCATGTTTTTGTTTTATATTTAAACATTGCTTTCACCTATTTCTTTAAGATATTGGCCCCCGGATAAAAAAGTGAAAATTCTGAAAAAACTATAAAATCTTTATTTTATTATATCATAAAGCCAAAGGTAACCGGTCATATTTGGGTCTTATTTCAGTCTTATTTTTTGCATATGTTAAACCGGGAAATTATTTAATTACGAAATCTAATTGAGCCAGCCTCGTCCTTGAATAAGGGCGGGGATGAATCAATT
>Ga0207421_10002214_pt1 | contig 24332 bp, 17 predicted proteins | sample SodLakKL_010_SED_4_FD_187542 | JGI IMG/M metagenome (GOLD analysis project Ga0207421, IMG submission 187542) | Alkaline sediment microbial communities from Lake Tanatar, Kulunda Steppe, Russia - 8KL_010_SED (SPAdes) (version 2) | ecosystem: Environmental > Aquatic > Non-marine Saline and... | reverse complement strand
GGGGAGCCCCTTGCTCATGGCTCAAGGCCGAAAAATCGAAGGTCATCACATCCTGCACATGGATGGAAACGAAGGGGTGAACGTCCTGAAACGCATGACCGGCCTTGCCAGGATGCAGGATTTCGCTCAGCACACGCTCCAGGTAGGCGGCCAGGTCCCGGTCCAGTTCGATGAGGTGCAGGCGGTTCACTCGCGGCAGAATGTGCCGGGTGAGGGCCCCCAGGCCCGGACCGATTTCCACAGCCACGTGAGAGGGTTCCAGCGCGGCACTTTGAACGATCCGCTCCGCCGTGGCGGGCTGCTCCAGAAAATTCTGGCCGAATCGCTTGCGAGGCCGCCCTCCATGAAGTTTGAAGTATTGGCGAGGGGTGAGAAATGGGGTCATGGTGTTCGGGTTTCGGGGGTTGAGGGTTCGGGTGCTGACCAATGTTGGGGAGCCGGGTCGCCCTTGTTTCAGCTCTCGCAGAGGCGCAGAGAACGCAGAGAGAATATTGTAGGGTGGGCAGGGTCTTTTCCTGCCCGCCCAATTTCCGCCTCGGCTCTTCAGGGCCATCGGGACCTGGCGTCCAGGTCCAGGGGGTTCAGGCAGAATCCCGAGCGTTTCCAGATGAAATAGGCGGCGGCGCCGATCATGCCCGCGTTGTCCGTGCAAAGCCGAAGAGGAGGCACGTGCAGGGTCACGTCCCGGGCTGACGCCTCCTCCTGAAGCTTTTCTCTCAGGCGGCCATTGGCGGCCACTCCCCCCACCACGGCCAGGTGGCGCAGGCCCGTCTTTTCAAGTGCCCGAAAAGCCTTGGTCACCAGCACATCCACCACCGCTTCCTGAAAGCTCGCCACCAGGTCCTCCACTGACCAGCCGGAATGCTCCCTTTTATCGCGGCGGGAAATTCCTTCGCCACGCACGTGATTGACCACGGCCGTTTTGAGCCCGCTGAAACTGAACTCCAGGGAATCCTTTTCCATGAGGGGCCGAGGAAGATGAACGGCATGGGGATTCCCCCAACGGGAAAGACGCTCGATTTCCACACCTCCAGGATAGCCCAGCTGGAGCAGCTTGGCCACCTTGTCGAAGGCTTCCCCCGCGGCGTCGTCGCGTGTGCAGCCGAGAATCTGGCTGGTTCCATCGGGTTCCGCACGGTAGAGAGCCGTGTGTCCGCCCGAAACCACCAGGCACACAAAGGGTTCGTCCAGGGACTTTCCCGCAAGGAACGCTCCGTGCATGTGTCCTTCCAAGTGATTGACGGCGATGAGGGGCTTTCTCAGGGCATAGGCGATGGCCTTGCCCGCACTCATGCCCACCAGGAGCGCCCCCACCAGCCCGGGGCCCTGAGTCACCGCCAGGGCATCCACGTCTTTCAGGGTCACACCTGCCTCATTCAGCGCCCGGGAGATGACGGGAAGAATCATTTCCACATGCTTGCGCGAGGCCAGTTCGGGCACGACTCCTCCATAGGGGCCGTGCAGAGCCACCTGGCTCGACACCACGTTGGAAAGAATGCGCTTTCCGTCTTCCACGAGAGCGGCGGCTGTTTCATCACAGGAGCTTTCGATGGCCAGAATGAGCATGTGTCCTGGTTCCTGTTCCTCATGCGTTCGCTTGCAGCGGGTTGGGAATCAATGTTCGAAGGTTTCAGATGCCATGCCCTCAGCCGGTCGGCAGGAAAAGCCCCGAATCGCAGTGAAACCGCGCGGGCTCGCTCTTGCTGCGGGAATGACGTGCCAGACTGTGCACTGAATGAGCGACGGTGTATTTATCACGGTTTTATCCCCCGGCTTCAACAGGTTTTTTCAATGAAATCCATGCGGAGGCTCACAATGGGACCTGTGTCACAATGGGGCCTGTTGAAAGGGCGCCTTGCCTGTGATACCGTTTTGCTTCTATGCGCATGGAAACTGCTCACAACTTCCGGGAACGTATGGACCGGCCACACAAGGGAGGATTCTCATGGAGTGCAAACAAGAAAAAAACCTGAAAAACTGCAACTGCAGCTATGGGGGATGCTCCCGGAAGGGAATCTGCTGCGACTGTTTGAGCTACCATCTGAAAAGCCGCCAGCTCCCCGCGTGCTGCTTTCCCGAGGACGCGGAAAGGACTTACGACCGATCCTTCGAACATTTCGCCCGGCTCGTCGGCCAAAAACGCGTGTAAAACGCGTGTGATGGAGCGAAAGTGGCTCAGGCTGGTCTTTCCTTCTCGTGATGGAACATGCACCGTGAGAAGGAATGGGCCTTCCCCATGTCCCTGCCCGTCCATCACGGGAAAGTTGCTGGAGAGTCAGTGTGCGGGTACAGAACGGTTGCCGGGCAGTTGCACGAAAGGTAAGCGCCGGCCAATAGCAAACGTCTTCCCGGTTCCAACAGGGAGCGTTTTTCGGTTTCCAACAGGGAGCGTCTTCCCGTGTCGAAAAATCCCCCTTTGAAGGGGGACCGAGGGGGATGTGCCCTCAATGCCGTTGACTTAAGCTGTCTCAACCAGCGCAACAACACCCTTACGTCCAGTGCAACAACACCTTTACGTCATTCCCGCGCAGGCGGGAATCCAGCTTTTGCAAGATCTTCAGGATCCCTGCCTTCGCGGGGATGACGTGGTAGAACAACACACAATGCCTTAAATCAACAGAATTGGGATGTGCCCTTTACCGCTCTCCCAGGCTCTCTCGAGGAAACCGTGACAGCTGCAAAAGATGGGTCCCAGGCGTTGCTAGGGTGAGCCGCCCGAGGTGAAACCGGTCAGTTTTCTGAGCCGCTGGGGAATATTCCATCGGTGCAGGAGTTTGGCCACGGAAGGCGGAACCAGATGCTCCCAGGGCGCGTTGAGGCACACGGCGCGGCGGATGTCCGTCCCGCTGAGCCCCTTGTTTTCAGGTGACCGCTTCCACAGGACTTCCGTTTTGAGCCCCAGACTTTGAAAGTGCTCCAGCTTTCTTCGTCCCCAACGGTCATAGATGGTCAGGAAAAACACAGCATCCATGGGCACGTAATGGGGGTAAAGGGCGGGCAAATTGATGGGCAGGGGCACCACGGAAAAATCCTCGCAGTCCACCCCCGCCTCATGCATCACCGCCCGGACCATGGTGTAGCGTTCGAAGTACGTGAGGGGATTCTGCAGGGGGTCGCTTCGGTGAGGATCCGCAGAGTCATGCCGCGTGAGCACGGGATCGGGGTTGGTGATGGCCACCACCAGGTGGCGGCATCGTGCCTTCCCCGCCATAAGATACTCAAGGTGATCGTTATGCAGCACCTGAAATCGTCCGTGGATAACGCCTGTTTCCACCATGGTCCCATCGCCTTCGGGAATGCGGGGTGAACCCCTGGTTCATCAGCCGGCAATCTTCAAAAATCCTGTCAAACATAACACGGATCACCGCGACACGCACCATGCTTTGCACAAGGATTTACGCGAGGCTCTGGTCAAGGCTTTGCGCCAGCCGCTGCACCAAGCTATACAGAGGTCTGTCAGCAGGCGTTTGGAAATCTTGACAAAATTAAAAACCCCCATGATAAAAACGCCGTAACGTCATTCCCGCGAAGGCGGGAATCCAGCCTCTTCAAAACCTTCTGGACCCCCGCCTCCGCGGGGGTGACGGGACGGGGTTCGCGGGGGTGACGGGACGGGGCAAAACGCAATCCGTTAAATCAAAAGCATTGACGGGGGCAGGAGAGTGTAAAAATTGGAAAGAAAAACAAAACACCCCCCTAACCCCCCTCGAGGGGGGAATGGAAAGAGTCCTTATATGAATGAATAGACCTGGGCCCTCAAATACTGGGATATTCCCAGGCGGAACCGGTTCCTGACCCTAGAGACGGCCCTGGGCCCTCAAATACGGGGATATGTCCAGCTCCCAAAGAACGTGTGTTTAGCGCCCAAAAAAAGGATTGAACCTGGTCCCACACCAAGGGATATCATTGATCTTCAGTGGGGAAATAGACCTGGCCCCGCAAGGGGGTCATATGGTTCGTCCTTCGTCATATGGTTGATCCTTCAACCAAGACGCCTTGTTCTCACGAGCCGGGAGGCGATGACCAGGTTGGTGTGGACGAAAAGGTAAAGGAGCGCCGCGAGGGGAGCGCCGGGCCAAAAAATGGTGGCCCATGCAGAAAGGATCATGGCGGAAGTTCGCGTTCCTTTGCTCGCCAGAGTGGAAGGGCCCAACGAAATTCCCAGGGCTTCCCCACGGGCGGAGGAATAACTGATGAGATTGCTCCCCACCACGGCAAACATTCCCACGAACACGATGATCCAGGGGGAAAGGAGAGGTGCGGGCAGGGTCACCAGGTAGACGATCATGCCCATCATCATGGCCCCGTCCGCATAGCGATCCAGGACCGAATCCCAGAAAGCCCCGCCCTGGCTTTCCATTTTCTTCAACCGCGCAAATTGCCCGTCGACACCATCAAAAACCTGGCCCAGGGCGGCGACGCTTCCCGCGAGGAAAGGCAGCCCCAGGGCAAAAAACATTCCCCCAAGGACACCCAATGCGGCGGAAAAAAGAGTGACCATCCAGGGCTCAAGCCCCTGCACGCTCATCAGGCGCGGCGTGACGCGAGCGGAAAGATTCACCTTGATCCATCGAAGAACAAAGCGGTCGCTGGACTTGGTCTGCCAGGATCGATCGTCTTGCACAGATTCCCTTTCGGTGGATGGGGTCGGACCGGTGGATGGGGACCAAGGGTGGATGGGGTCGGACCAAGCCAACATATGGACATTCAAAAGAAAAAGCCCAAAAAAAGACCGGAATTTGATGCTATAGCCCGATTTTCGGGGTCAAAAACGGCTCCATCAAATTTTTCTTCTTACGCCAGCACACTGGCATCGCCAGCCTCAACAACCCCCTCGCCCTATCCTTATGCACTCCAAATTTCACAAAAATACCATGGCCTCAATTTTACCCCCAAAAAACGGCCTATAACCCTTTTTTGAAGGAAAATTTTGCAACAATATCCTGTTAATTCAAAAACATAGCTTGGTCCGACCCCATGGAATCACATGAAATAATCGAAGTCCCGCTCGGTGCGGAGCCGTCTTCTGATGCGGAAGATCTGCGCCGGGGAGGACTGGGGATCCAGGCGCACGAAGTTTCGGGAGCCCTGCCAGAAGTAGCGGCCGTCACCCAGAAGGTCGTGCACCTGGTAAACTTCCTGGCCCCCGATGTTCAGTTCCTCCAGGGGAACATAAACCCAGCCGTCGTGTCTCTGGTAAGGATCCAGGTTCACCACCACCAGGATGATGCTGGAAAGGTCCTCCGTGGTCTTCCCGTAAAAAAGCAGGTGTTCGTTGTCCACCAGGTAAAAACGCAGCCGCTCGTTGGTGTGAAGGGCGGGATTTTCCCTGCGTATGCGATTCACGCGGGTGATGTAGTCCCGTATGTTTCCCGGCCGATCCCAATCCCACTGGCGGATCTGGTACTTCTCCGAATCCAGGTATTCCTCCGTGCCGGGAACGGCACGCCCCTCGCACAGCTCGAAACTGCTGTAGATGCCGTAGTTGGAACTCAGGGTGGCCGCCAGAACCGTGCGCACCATGAAGGCGGCCCTGCCCCCGAACTGCAGGTATTCGGGCAGTATGTCGGGTGTGTTGGTGAAAAAGTTGGGACGGAAAAACTCCTGCTGATCGGTCCGGGTCAGTTCCGTCAGGTACTGGGTGAGTTCCTGCTTGGTGTTTCTCCAGGTGAAGTAGGTGTAGGACTGGTTGAAGCCGGCCTTGGCCAGGGCATTCATGACCTTGGGCCGCGTGAAGGCTTCCGACAGGAATATGATGTCGGGATGCTTCTCATGAATCTCCGTGATGAGCCACTGCCAGAACCGCAGGGGCTTGGTGTGAGGATTGTCCACGCGGAAAATGCGCACCCCCCGCTCGATCCAGAAATCCACCACGCTTTTGAGCTCTTCCCACAGCTCCACCCAGTTGTCGTTGTCAAAGTTGATGGGATAGACGTCCTGGTATTTCTTGGGGGGGTTTTCCGCATATTTGATCGTGCCGTCGGGCCGGTGCAAGAACCACTCGGGATGTTCGGAGACGTAAGGATGGTCAGGGGCGCACTGATAAGCCAGGTCAAGGGCCACGTCCAGGCCATGATGTTTTGCCGCTTCCACGAAGTGTTCAAAATCTTCCAGCGTTCCCAGTTCGGGATGCACGGCCTTGTGCCCCCCCTCCGCTGCACCGATGGCCCAGGGACTTCCCGGATCGTCAGGGCCTGCCGTGAGGGTGTTGTTGGGTCCTTTGCGCTTGACCCTTCCAATGGGATGAATGGGGGGGAGATAGAGGACATCGAAACCCATTCCCGAGATCATGGGCAGAAGAGCTTCCACGTCCTTGAAGGTGCCATGCCTGGAAGGTTCACGGGCGGCGGAACGGGGAAACAGTTCATACCAGGCGCTGAAGCGCGCCCGCTCCCGATCCCCTTTCACGCGCAGGACGGGTTCATGAAACATGGTCCTGGAGCGGTCGGGATATCGGCCCATGATGGCCTGCAACTCCTCGCTCAGGGCCGTGGCCACCCTCTCCCCCTGCGATGCCTCTCCCCCCAGGAATTCACCTTTTTCCTGCAGCCATTGCCGGTCCCCATGGGAAGCCCGTTCCGCCCCGTCTTTCAAAAGCTTCATTCCCTCCTGCAGTTCGCTCTGCACATCCTGGCCCGCGTCGAACTTCTTGCGCAGCCCCTCTTTCCAGGTGGCGAAGGGATCCAGCCAGGCCTCCACGGAATAGTCATAGGGCTCCAGGGATGTGACGGTGAAGCTGGCCTGGTAGCGGTCGTTCCCCTGAAAGGTCATGGGCACTTCCCGCCAGCTTTCCGAAGAGGAAGGCCGATAGAGCATCACCGCCTGAAGAGCGTCGTGGCCATCGGTGAAAATGTCCGCCGACACGCGCACCTTTTCGCCCACTGCCCTTTTCACAGGAAACTGCCCGCAGTCGATCTGCGGCCTGACATTTTCAATCCACACCCGATGTGTGTATTCCTGGGCAATCACGGCCGCATTCCTGGGAGTGAAAGTCATCATCGCTCCTTGCACTGAATCTGAGGAAAATGAACACCGATTCGCTGGAGGCTTCACGATCACCTGCCTCTCAAGCTCCTTCTTTTGGCAGCCACCCGAAGGGGGTCCAGGTCCTGCTCGTCCGCATGGGCGGAAGCCGTGCCCGCTCCCGTCACGTGCTCGTAGACTTCCATGACCCTTCCCGCAACCCGATCCCATCCGAAATTCTCGATCACGCGGGCCCTTCCCCTTTGTCCCATGATGGTGCTCAGCTCGGCATCGGCCAGCAAGCGGTTCATGGCCTGAGCCAGATCATGGGCGAAGGCTTCCGTGTTTGCCGGTTCGGGATCCTCCGAAGACCGCCGTTCAAAAGGCACCAGGTAACCTGTTTCCCCGTGCATCACCACATCCTTGATGCCGCCCACATTACTGGCCACCACGGGCGTCTCGCACGCCATGGCCTCCAGATTGATGATCCCGAAAGGCTCGTAAACGGATGGGCAGCAAAAGACGGAAGCATGGGAATAAAGCTCGATGGCCGCATCTCTCGGGATCATTTCCCGGATCCATACGGAATGGGGGCGCTCCCGGACCAGCTGACTCCAGGCCCTTTCCACTTCCCCGGCCAGCTCGGGGGTTTCGGGGCTTCCGGCGCACATGACCACCTGCACGTGAGGTTCCAGCTGCTGCGCGGCCCTCAGAAAATGGCCGATGCCCTTCTGCCGGCTGATGCGCCCCAGGAAAAGCACGTAAGGACGGTCCCGGCGGATGCCGCAGGAATCGAGAAACCCCCTCCTTTCAGCGGGCCGGTAGTGTTCCACATCGATGCCGTTGGGAATGACCCACGCTTTGTGCCGGTCCACCTGAAAGCGGGAAAGGATTTCCCCCAGGTCGTCGCCGGAAACGGCGATGACCGCATCGGCCATTTCCAGGGCACACTTTTCCACCCAGGAAGAGACTTGGTAGCCACGGCCCAGCTGCTCCCGCTTCCATGGGCGCAGAGGCTCCAGGGAATGGACGGTGACCACCAGAGGCAGTCCGTAGGCCAGTTTGGCCAGAATGCCTCCCCACGCGGCATACCAGGTGTGCGTGTGAACCACATCCCCTTCCAAGGGCGCTCCATTGAAATTCATGCATGTCTGAAGCACCATGAGCGCCTGGGCCGCCCGGTGAGGATTTCCCCCGAAAACACCGGGAACAAACGGATGGCCCTGAACGGAAGGGTTGGAAGAAGGAGCGTGCTGATCGCCGAAGCATTTGACCTCAACGGAAGCCAGCTGCGCCATGTGGCGCGACAGATATTCCACGTGCACTCCGGCTCCCCCGTAAATGTGAGGGGGGTATTCCCGGGTCAGATAAATCACTTTCAAGATGTTTTGTCCTTTCAGTCTTCTTCTCTCGATTCCAGGCGGAACAACACGAGGCTCTGGGCTTCCATCTCGTATTGGACTCCCGCTTCCCAGAAATTATTGTCGGCAGGGGGAAATATCTCATAGCGGGTGTCGATGAGAAGTTCCCACCCCTTGTCCGAATTGTACGAAGGCAGTGTGAAGGGGACGCTCTTCTCCCAGTCAAAGTTGAGAAGCATGAGCAAGGTGTCCCCCACGATGCGCTGTCCCTGCCGGTCCACTTCGTCGATGGCGTTCCCTCCCAGAAGGAGCCCGAAAGCGGTGAGTTCATCGCTCAGCCAGTCCTCCCTGGTCATTTCCAGGCCCAGGGGCGTGCACCAGGTCACATCCTTTTCGCCCGCTTCCCGAATGAAACGCCCCCTGAAAAAATTCTGACGCTGGAAGACGGGCTGCTCCATGCGAATCTTTATCAAATTGCGCACGAAAACAAGAAACCGCCGGTCAGTGCGGGAAAGGTTCCAGTGGATCCAGCTGAGTTCATTGTCCTGGCAGTAGCAGTTGTTGTTCCCTTTCTGCGTCCGTCCCAGTTCATCACCCGCGAGGACCATGGGAACGCCGATGGAGAACATGAGGGTGGCCATGAAATTGCGCTTCTGCTTGTAGCGCCTCCTGAGTATGGCGGGGTCGTCCGAGGGTCCCTCCACGCCAAAATTGGTGCTGATGTTGTGGGACTCCCCATCCCGGTTTTCTTCCCCGTTGGCCTCGTTGTGCTTCTCGTTGTAGCTCACCAGGTCTTGAAGGGGAAACCCGTCATGGCAGGTGACAAAATTGATGCTGGCGTGAGGCCTCCGCCCGCTGCGCTCGTAGAGATCGCTGCTGCCCGTGAGCCGTGTGGCCATTTCATTCATGTGATGGGGCGAGGGGTGATTCCAGAATTTGCGCACTGAATCCCGGTACTTGCCGTTCCATTCGGTCCACAGGACGGGAAATTTTCCCACCTGGTAGCCCCCTTCCCCCAGATCCCAGGGTTCGGCGATGAGCTTTGCCTGAGAAATGACGGGATCCTGGTGAATGATGTCGAAAAAGGCGCCCAGCTGGTCCACTTCGTAGAGTTCCCGCGCCAGGGCGCTGGCGAGATCGAAGCGGAAACCGTCCACGTGCATCTCCAGGATCCAGTAGCGCAGACTGTCCATGATCAGCTGAAGCACACGGGGATGCTGCATGTTGAGGGTGTTGCCGCAACCGGTGAAATCGAGGTAGTAACGGCGGTCGGGTTCATAGAGCCGGTAATAGGAACTGTTGTCGATGCCCCTGAAGGAAAGGGACGGCCCCAGGTGGTTTCCTTCCGCCGTGTGGTTGTAGACCACGTCGAGAATGACCTCGATGCCGTGGGCGTGAAGGGTGCGCACCATCATTTTGAATTCCCTCACGGGATCGATGAACCCTCGCCTGTGAAAGGCATAACGTATGTCCGGGGCAAAAAAGGAAAGGGTGTTGTAGCCCCAGTAATTGGTGAGCCCCTTTTCCACCAGGTGACGATCATTGACGTGGTGATGGACGGGCATGAGTTCCACGGCCGTCACCCCCAGTTTTTTGAGGTGACGGAGGACGGGATCACTGGCAAGGCCCGTGTAGGTGCCCCGCAGTTCCTCGGGAACCAGAGGGTGCAGTGCCGTCATGCCCTTCACATGGGCCTCGTAGATGACGGTCTTGTTCCAGGGGGTCAGGGGATGGCGGTCATCTCCCCAAACGAAGGCCTGGTCCGCCACGGCACAAAGGGGGGCATGAGCGGCGTTGTCCCGTTCATCGAAGGAGAGGTCCTCCCGGGCATCTCCAATGCGGTAGCCAAACATGGAATCGTCCCAACGGATGACGCGCCCGATGGCCTTGGCGTAGGGATCCACCAGGATCTTGTTGGGATTGAACCGAAAACCATTGGCGGGATCATAGGGGCCATGGACCCGGAAGCCGTACAGCTGCCCCGGCCTCACATCGGGGAGGTAAGTGTGCCACACCTGGTCCGTGTGCTCTTGAATTTCGATGCGCTCCGATTCCCTCCTGGCCTGAGGGGAGTCGAAAAGGCACAGCTCCACCTTTTCCGCATGTTCCGAAAACAGGGCGAAGTTAACGCCCATTCCATCCCAGGTGGCTCCCAGGGGATAAGGATCTCCAGGCCATATTCTCATGATTTCAGTATACCCTCATTTTTCAAGATTGATTCACACAACAAAAGATCTTTCCGGGTCCCGCCAAACCCCTGCACAAGACCCGTGAAAAAGGGAAAGGGGCCGGACAACCACAGGAACGCACAAACTTCAGGCAGGGGCAGAGGGACAGGATCATGGAACGCCTGATGCGAACTCCTCTGCAGCAAAGTCTTCAGCACCCCCAAGACCGGCTCCCTGAGCGATTTCCCTTCTGCATGGAATGAAGCGGCGGGACCTCACGTGACTGGACATGTTCAAGGCCTGTTTTTTTTCTTGATACCACGGCTCCCCTGTCCCGTCAACTGCCGCAAAAGAAATGAAAAAAACTAAATTATTGGAAAATATGGAAAATCACTGCACACATTCAGCACTCCCATGATTATCCCGCAGGAGAAAGCTACCTGCCCGTGCCTTTGAACAAGGACCCTCATCACGTCCATTGACGATGCGCCTTTTCCCTGGTAAGTTCAACCACATGAAGATATGGGAACTCCTCTCACCCCAATGCGTTCATCTCAACCTGGAGCTCACGAGCAAGGACGCCGTCCTGCGCTTTTCGGCGGACATGTTCACCAAAAATGGCATCGTGTCCAACGCCCATCATCTGTACGAGAGTATGAAACAAAGGGAGGAAATGATGAGCACGGGCATCGGCCAGGGAGTGGGCATTCCCCACACTCCAAGCCCCGAGGCGAATGATGCCGCCGTCCTCCTTCTGAGGCTGGCGCACCCCATTGACTTCAATGCCCTGGATGCGGAACCGGTGGACATCGTGATCGGCCTCGTCGTTCCCAAAAATGCCACGGTGCTGCACCTCCAGTTGCTGGCAGGAATATCCAGGCTTTGCCACAGTCCCCTTTTCATGGAAATCATTCGCCAGGCGGAAGACGTCGACACCCTTCGAAACAGTCTGAGAGAACTGGAAGAAGCGCCGGAAAACCTGTGATTCGGCCCTTTCCTTCCGCCAACCCCTTGCAGCCGCAAGCCCGGGGCTTTCACAGGAAGGATCCGGTTTTGAATGAAATCAGCTCACCCCATGCCGCCAAGGTTCCTGTTTCTGCTGTTTCTCAGCGCAGCACTGCTGTTCGTGCTCTCCCAAGGGTGGATCACGCGGCCCGTTCCCCTTCTTTACAGCGCACACGCCAACATGGCTTTTCCCTTCTCCGGGGAGGCCGCGCAAAAAGAATCCTCCTTTCCCATTCCTCCCGGTCTTCTGCCCCGATCGATCACTCTGAAAGATCATCAGATCACCCTGAAACCCTTCCGGCTGAAGGGTCTTTGCGCAACCCTGCACCTGGCCAGAAGGGAGGACGGCTACCTGATCACCCTTTCTCAGGGCAGCTTTTCCTCCATCCAATATGATGAAATGGGCCAATATGGCGAAAGGGAAAGGAAGCCTTACCCCCTCCTGGAACAGGTGACCTTTGAGGGCACTTTTTTCTGGGCGTTCAACGGAACCTCTTTCAAAATCCTGGATCTTGCCTTTCACACGCCCCCGCAAGGGGTCATCAGGGTGGAGGGCACCTACGGCTGGGCAAATGGGACTTTCGAGGGCAGCCTGCAGAGCAGCCGGCTGGACCTGAGCGACCCGCTCGCACGGCTTTTCTCCTTGCCTGCCGAGTCTCACCTGGCCTTCCTTCTGGACACACAGGTCCATGTGGAGCAAAAGGCAGAGGGTCCCCTTCGGTGGCGGGGGGAAGGCTTCGTTTCCGGCCTTGAATTCCACACGCCCCATTTCATTCACGCAGGGGAAAACCTGGAAGCCCGGTTCCATTTTTCCGGATGGAGGGATCTGACGGATGGTGCCACTCAACTGGAACTTGAACTCCGGGCGAAGGAGGGGGAGAGCCTTTTCGACAAGCTTTATTTCGACCTGTCCCAAACCCCCCTTCATCTGTTCATGGACGTGAGCCTGCCCCGCCGTTCTCCGTCCACCATCCGTCTGAAAGACCTGCGATTCAACCTGCATTCCATCCTGGAGGTCCACTCCCGGGGCATGCTTCACCGGAAAGAGGGGGGGATCGTCAGCGACCTGACGGTCACCGCCCCCCGGCAGCCCCTGAAACCCCTGGTGCACAAATTCATCGGGGAACCTCATGGGGACAAGCTGCCGGGACTGGAGCAAATGGTCTTTGACGGGGACTGGGCGGGCACCCTTGCCGTGCAGGGGCCCCTGGAAGCACCGGGCCTGAGGGGCCGCATTGAAATCCACGGGGGATCCGTGATCAGCGAGTCCGGGGAAACGCACGTGAAGGGAATAGAGGTCAACCTGCCCTTCAACCTGGCACCCCGTGACAAAGACAGGGATCCCATCACACCCCCGGGGGCTCACGGCGCCAGGGGATACATTCAGGTGCAGGAATTTCAAACGCCGCTCCTTCACCTGAATTCCTTTGAGCTGCCTTTTCAGTCCTTTCCCAACGGCTACCGCCTCCTGCAGAGCACGACCATTCCCGCGGAAAAAGGCTTCATCCGGATTCTCGACCTGGAGATGCGTGACCTGCCCTTTGCTCACCGGACAGGGGAAACGACCCTGAGGATCTCCCATCTCGGACTGGACAATTTCCTCAGGGCCCTCTTCACAGAGGAGCTGGCCGCCACGCTCCATGGGGAAAAACTGAAGTTGCGACTCCGGGATAACCGCCTGGAGAGTTCCGGCCCCCTTCACCTGGACACCTTTGCGGGAGAGGTGACCGTGGAAAGTTTCGGAATGAACCAGGTCGTATCACCCTTTCGAACCTACACCCTGGACGTGCGCTGGGATGACCTGAACCTTGAAAAGCTGACGGGGCTCACCGGTTTCGGTCGAGTGACAGGGCATGTGAGGGGGCACGTGAGAAACCTGGAAATGGCGGGGGGAATGCCCGTTTCTTTCGACCTGGCCATAGAGTCCCTGCCGCGCAGGCAGACAAGGCGAACCATCAGCGTGACGGCCGTTGAAAACCTGACGGAAATCAGCGGCGGAAGGTCTCCCTTTGTGGGAGCCGGGGGGATCATGGCTTCCCTCTTCAACACCTTCCCCTATGAAGAGATGGGCATCGCTTGCTATTTGGAGAACGATTTCTTTACAATAAGGGGGACCATCGTGCGGGATGATCAGGAATACCTCGTGCGAAGGGGATGGCTGGGAGGGATCAACATCATCAACATGCATCCCGACAACCGGATTTCATGGAACGACATGCTTCGCAGGATTCAGCGCATTCAGAGGGATTCACCGCAGGGCACTGATTTTTGAATGAATTTCAAGGGAGACGGCGCCATGGGCACAACCGCATTGAGACGCACCTGGAAGGCAGCACTGTCATTGATCTTTTGCACCCTGTTGATTTCCTGTGTCACCATTCACATTTATTTTCCCGCAGAGGAGGTTCAAAGAACGGCGGAAGAGATCGTGACCGACGTTCGCCAGGTTCCTCCCCAATCACAGGTGCCCTTGAGGGGGACCACTGTGCTGAGCAGCCTGTTCCGGCACGTGGACCTGAAACTGGGTCCTGCAAGGGCCCATGCGCAGCGTGAAACCACCGTTTCCAACGCGGCCATTCGCAGTCTCAGAGACAGAATGAGGAACAGGAATCCGCAGCTGGTTCCCTTTTTCAATGAGGAAGCCATCGGCGAAAACAACAGGGGTTACGTGGAAATCCTGGACACTTCCGGCCTGGATCTCAGAGCCCGGGCAAACCTGAACCGCCTGGTGGATGCGGAAAACACCGATCGCAGGCAGCTCTACCAGGAGGTGGCCCGGGCCCTCAACATAGATCCGGGGCAAATCAGCCGCATTCAGACCATCTTTGCGGAAGAATGGCAAAAATCGGCCGAGCCGGGATGGTTCATTCAAAAAGCCGATGGATCCTGGGTCCGGAAATAGAAGTTTTTCAAAGCCCTTCCAAGGGACCTTCCAGCCAGAAACAGAGGGCGTTTTTTATTTCCTGAACCTGCTCGGGGTCTGTGACCTTCTGACCGTCGTGGGTTCGAATGTAAAAGACATCGGCGACCTGGTCCACCTTGGTCGTGATTTTGGCCACGTAAATTCTGATTTGCATTTCGTACAGGGTCCGGCTGATGGTGTACAGGAAGCCCACCCGGTCCTGTGCGTAAACTTCCAGAATGGAGTAAAGGTCCGAAGATTCGTTGTCTATGCGCACCTGGCTGGATGTTGTGCGCAATGACGCAGGGTGTTCCTCCAGTTTGACCGCATGCGCGGCGATCCGGTAGTCCAGGGCCATTTTTCCCTGAAGGAGGCGGACGAGGTCATCGTGAATGACCTTCCACTGGAACTCTTTTTCCACTTTTTCCGGGGGGCGGCACTGGAACACGAGGAGCAGCAGGCCGTTGTTCATGGTGAAAACCTGAGCCCCGATGATGTTGAGGTCGTAAAGGGTGAGCACGCCCGTGGTGCGCACGATCCAGGCTGGAATTTCCCAGCTGAGCAGGGTGAGTTCGTACATGTCCTCCCGTGGGGTCACTTCCCACACAAAGGGGTCCTCCTCGGAAGCCTGCAGCTGCCAGGTCAGTCTCAAGTGAGCGGCTATGGCTTCCGGCGACATGGAGAGGAGATAGCGCGGGGACAATTGTTCGAAGTAATCTTCCAGTTCCCGGGTGCTGATGAGTTCGCCCAGTTCCTCTTCCACCTGGAACTTGACCTGCTCGATTCTCTCCGCAAGGACTTCGGGGCTGGGCTCACCCTTTTCGAGCAGCTGCCCCACAAGATCATAGAGGCGCCACACGGGGGAGTCTTTCCATATCTGGACAGCTTTGGGCCCCGTCACCATCATGTCCGCACAGCTCAGGAGCATGAGCAGATCCAGCCTCACGGGATTCCCCACGGTCAAAGCACAATGGGAAAGCATCTGCTCATCGGCCAGGTCCCTCATGGAGGCGTTGTTGAGGAGGAGGAGGTGCTGCGCCACCAGAAACTGCACCGTGTCCGATTCTTCGGGGCTCAAGCCGAGCCTTTGAGCAATGACGGGGATCATTTCCCCCCCATGGAGGGCATGGTCCCGGCCCGATGACTTTCCGATGTCGTGAAGCATCCCTGCCAGGAAAAGCCAGACGGGGTCACCGATGTTTCTGGCGATCTCCGAGAGGCGCGGCTCCCTTTCAGCGTAGTGTCCCGCAAAGATCTTTTTCAGCTCGGACAAAACCCTTAGATGATGTTCGTGCAGGGGGTAAAGATGAAAGGCGTCATGCTGAACAAGGCCATGGATGGTGGACAGTTCGGGAATGAGAGAGGTGAGAAGCCCCTGGTCGTAGAAACGTCTCACGATGGGAAGGTGGGGTTTGTCCGAGCGGACCAGTTCCAGCAGCTCCTCTTTCACCCTGGCATCCCCGGAGGCTGAATCGAGCACATTGCGGTTGTGTTCGATCCACTCCCTGGCGCCATTGGAAAAACCCGCTCCATTCCTGGCAGCCAAGGTGAAAAGATGGACCAGGCTTCCGGGAGTGACAGGGTAGCGGTCCGCATCCAGGTAAAGTTTCCCCCCCCGCAAAAGGACGCCTTCCTCCACACTGGCGAAGTCTATCTCCTCCTCGGACGGATGGCGTGTTTCCAGCAAGTGATCCCAGAACTCCCCGGCGATGAATGAAACTCCGTGGAAGAGCTGAAAAACATTTTGCATCAGCCCTTCAACGGGCAGAAAACCGGCCCTGGATGCATACCCCAGCTTTTCGGCCAGCAGTTCCTGCCGTTCAAAAGTGAGCACTCCCGGGCCCCCGCTGGTGATGGTTCTCAGGAGGCTCACCAGCCTCACAAATTTCTTCTCGGCCTGCTGAAGGAAGTCCACTTCCCGCCGGTTGAGGTGGCCGTTGAAAATGGAATCTTCCAGGCTGCGGGATTGGTCCGCAATGCGGCAGGCCAGACGAATGGAAGAGATTTCCTGAAGCCCCCCGGGGTTCTGCTCCAGATCCGGTTCAAACCAGCTTTGATCGTCCTCAAGCCTTTGCTGTCTCTCCCGAAACTGTTGGTGCAGGTGATCGAGGTATTCCTGTGGACGGCTGGAAATGAGTTCATCCAGGGCACCATCCAGCCGGTCCGCCATCCTTCGGTTTCCCGAAAGAAAGCGGGCATCGAGCAACTGGAAAAAAAGGGGGAAGTCCTTCTCCGCGCGGCTGAGAAGCTCCTCCATGTGGACCGTGTCAAGATCCACCACCCATCCCCCATCCTGGAGGGGCGAAACGATTTCCTCAACCCATTCCCTTTTCCATTCAAGGGACCCGTCGGCCAGCAAAAGGAGGCTCACGGGTTCCGTGGGATCGATGAGACCCTTGCCAAAGGTCGATTTGGTGAGCACGGCCGTGCCGGACCTGAACTCGTCGCTGTCGATGTCCACCTGATTGACGAGGCGGTTGTAAAAGGAGATGACGGCAACCTCCAAAAGGCTGGTGTGCCGGCCGAGAGCGTCCTCGTCCATGTCTGAAAGAATTTGTTCCCGCTGCTTCCTGAGAGATTCGGAAATGCTCGTCATCATATTCAAGCCCTCACATCAACAGGTTCATGGAAGATTCTAAGGTTCAAGGGTTTGCGCATTGCAACCAGAATCATGGAAGGATATCCCTGAAGGTCTGTTCCTGATTGTTTTTTTACCTCATTGCAATGCTAAGAGGGAAATCATTCTTGCGCAACAGGCAAGAAAATCATCTTTTCAAAAGATTGGACCTCTTTGAGTCTGTTCCCTGGAGCCCATTGTTGACCCTGCAGTGAATTCAGAGTATTTCTATCTTCCTGCTTCAGCGACCGAATCTCTTGCCACCGGGTAAAAGGAGACAATCCGTGATCGCGATTCTGGACTATCGGGCCGGCAACCTCACCAGCGTCCAAAGGGCTCTCACCTTTTTGGGCCATTCAAGCAGCATCACCGACTCCCATGGAGAAATCGAAAAAGCGGATCGGATCATTTTCCCGGGAGTGGGAGCTGCGGGGAAGTCCATGGAAAACCTTCGGAGACTGGGCCTGGACACTGTTCTCAAGGAACGCCTGAAAGGGGGCGTTCCCGTGCTGGGCATCTGCGTGGGACTTCAGGTGCTGTTTCAGCACAGCGAAGAAAACGACACACCCTGCCTGGGCATTCTTCCCGGGCGTGTGCGCCTCTTTTCCCCGGATCCCGGGGACGACCGCAACGCCCCTCTCAAAATACCCCACATGGGGTGGAACAGGGTCACGTTCTCCCGCCCCCACCCCGTCTTTGAAGGAATCCCTGAAGGGAGTGAATTCTACTTCGTGCACAGCTATTATCCGGAGCCCGAAAACCCTGCTCACATTCAGGGCACCACTGACTACGGCGTCACCTTCGCCTCCGCAGTGGCACACAAAAACCTTGTGGCAGTGCAGTTCCACCCGGAGAAAAGCGGGCCCTCGGGCCTGCAGATTCTCACGAATTTCTGCCGGTGGAACGGCACGGATTCCGCCCCATGTAAGGAGCCGACATGCTGAGCAAGCGCATCATTCCCTGCCTGGACGTGAGAGACGGGCGCACCACCAAGGGCATCAGGTTCCAGGACAACATAGACATCGGCGACCCCGTGGAGATGGGCAGGTTCTATTACGAGAACGGGGCCGACGAGATCGTCTATTACGACATCACCGCTTCCAGTGACAAGCGGCCCATCATGATCGATGTGGTGAAGCGGGTGGCGGAGACCATCTTCATCCCCTTTTCCGTTGGAGGGGGCATCCGCACGGTGGAAAACATGCGGGAAGTGCTGCTGGCGGGTGCGGAAAAAGTCAGCGTCAATTCGGCGGCCGTTCTCAACCCCGACATCATCCGCCAGGGTGCGGAAGCTTTTGGCAAACAATGTGTGGTTCTGGGCATGGATGTCAAGCAGGTGGAACCCAGCGGAAAAATTCCTTCGGGGTATGAAGTGGTCATCAACGGCGGAAGAACCTTCATGGGCCTGGACGCCCTCTGGTGGGCCCAGGAAGGGGAAAGGCTGGGGGCGGGAGAAATCTGCCTCAATTCCATCGACGCGGACGGAACGCAGGATGGTTACGCCATCGACCTCACCCGGCTCATTTCCACTCACGTCCACATTCCCGTGATCGCCTCAGGGGGAGCCGGAAAACCGGAACACCTGCTGGACGTTTTGACGGAGGGTCAGGCGGATGCCGCCCTCATCGCCTCCATGGTGCACTACGGCACGCACTCCCTTCGGGAAATCAAGGACTGCCTCCACCGGGGGGGAGTCAAGGTGAGAATGACCTGGTGAACCCTTTGGGCAGCACGCACAATGCACTCCAGGCACAAAACTTGCTGTTCCCAGCCGGGAGACATGCCCCTGCCTGTGGGGCGCGAAAACCAGAGGGCACCCGGGGGAAAGAAACCTTTTTGCAGAAGCCGCAAAAACCTTCATTTTGCTGAGAACCGCTGAGCACCATTGGACAAAGAGCTGAAAAATGAATGCATTCCTGGAGAAACTTCGCAAAAAAGAATCGGTCATCGGCATCATCGGCCTCGGCTATGTGGGCCTCCCTCTTCTCATTCGATTTGGCGAAGCGGGCTTCAACCTCATCGGGTTCGACACGGATTCGCGAAAGATCAATGCGCTGCTCCATGGGGACACCTACATCAGACACATCCCGTCGGAGCGCCTCACTCAATTTCTCAAAAACAAACAACTGGACGTGACCATCAGTTTTGAGCGGTTGACGGAGGCGGACTGCGTCATCATCTGTGTTCCCACTCCCCTCACAGAAAAGATGGAACCGGACCTGAGCTACGTGGAAAACACCTCCAGAACCATCGCTCAGCACCTGCGGCCCGGGCAGCTCATCGTGCTGGAAAGCACCACCTATCCGGGCACCACAGATGAACTGGTCCTGCCCATTCTTCAGAAAACGGGGCTGGCGGTGGGCAAGGATTTTTTCCTGGCTTTTTCTCCCGAACGGGAAGATCCGGGCAACAAGGAATACCACACGGGAAACATTCCCAAGATCGTGGGGGGAGTGACCCCCCAATGCCTGCAATGCGCCACGGAACTTTATGCATCGGCCCTTTCCAGCGTGATTCCCGTTTCATCCACCAAAGTGGCGGAACTCACCAAGCTGCTGGAAAACATCTACCGGGGTGTGAACATCGCCCTGGTGAATGAATTGAAGATTCTCGCCCTCAAAATGGGCATCGACATATGGGAAGTGATCGAAGCCGCCTCCACCAAACCCTTTGGCTACACCCCCTTTTACCCCGGTCCCGGACTGGGGGGACACTGCATTCCCATCGATCCCTTCTACCTCGCCTGGAAAGCCCGCGAGTACGATTTCACCACAAGGTTCATCCAGCTTGCGGGAGAGGTGAACGTGGCCATGCCCTACTACGTCATCGAAACGGCACAGAACAGCCTCAATGAGCGAAAAAAATGCCTCAACGGGTCTAAAATAATGGTCCTGGGAGTGGCCTACAAAAAAGACATCGACGATGACCGGGAATCCCCCTCCTACGAAGTGATGAAGCTGCTGCTGGAAAAGGGGGCGAAGGTGTATTACAACGACCCGCACATTTCCCGGCTGAAGCCCGGAAGAAAACACGGTTTCCGTCTGGAATCCACCCCCCTCACGGAGGAGACACTGGCTGAAATGGATGCGGTCATGATCCTCACGGACCATACGGCCTATGACTATGAGTGGATCGTCAGCCACTGCCCCCTGGTCATAGACACGCGAAACGCCACCAAGGGGGTGAAAAACAACAGGGAAAGGATCGTGAAATCCTGAAGATGGGCAACGAGGGCTGAAGGGGTCTCACAGTTCTTCCCTGGCTTTTTGCAGAGTTCCTTCAATGATCTCCTGAATCTCATGGAGCCGCTCGCGGGTTTCCGCTTCGTAGCGAAGCACCAGCACCGGCTGTGTGTTGGAGGCTCTCAGAAGGCCCCAGCCATCCTCAAAGACGATGCGCACTCCATCCACGTCGATGATGGACAGTCCCTGTTTCTCAAGAGCCTTTCTGGTCTTTTCCACCAGGGCGAACTTGATTGCTTCAGGGCATTCCACCCGGATTTCCGGTGTGCAGACCATGGGAGGAATCCCTTCCAGCAGTTCGGGAATCTTTTTGCCCGTATTGGCGAGAATTTCCAGAAGGCGGCAGGACGCATAGACGCCATCGTCAAATCCCAGGTATCTGTCGGCGAAAAACATGTGCCCGCTCATTTCCCCTGCCAGAGCGGCCTGCACCTCCTTCATCTTCGCCTTCATGAGAGAATGTCCTGTGCGCCACATGATGGCTTTTCCGCCCTTCTGCTCGATGTCGTCATAAAGGGTTTTGGAGCATTTCACTTCCGAGACGAACACGGAGCCCGGTTTCCGGCTCAGTATTTCCCTGGCAAAAACGGCCATGAGCATGTCTCCGTAAACGGGCGTGCCCGTGTGGTCCACCACTCCGAGGCGATCTCCGTCCCCGTCGTAGGCAACTCCCAGGTCCAGTTTGCGTGAGGTCACCAGTTCCGAAAGGTCCTTCAGATTTTCCAGGACGGTGGGATCGGGCTCATGGTTTGGGAAAGTGCCGTCCATGTCGCAGTAGATGGGATGGACTTCACACCCGAGCCCCTCCAGAATGGGAACGGCCACGGGCCCCGCCGTGGCGTTGCCCCCATCCACGGCCACGCGCAGCCTCCTTTTGACCTGTATGTTCCGGAAAATATAATCCTTGTAGGGGGTGATGATGTCGTAACTGCTCACGGAACCTTTTCCACTGAGGAAATCTCCACCTTCCATGAGGGAACGCAGCTTTTGAATTTCAGCCCCCGACATGGTGTCGTGACCGTCGCACACCTTGAAGCCGTTGTACTCGGGAGGATTGTGGCTTGCGGTGATCATGACGCCTCCCTGCCGGTCCAGGTGCCGAAGGGCAAAGTACATCAGGGGAGTGGGACAAACGCCCACATCGACCACGTCCATGCCCGCCCAGGTGAGCCCGCTGATGAGAAGGTCCCTGAAACGATCGGAACTGAGACGGCAGTCGCGGCCCACAACCAGGCGATTTTTTCCCTGACGGCTCATGTGGGTTCCGAAAGCTTTGCCAAAAACCACCACATCCTCATCGCGGATTTCCTCGTTCACAATGCCGCGGATGTCATATTCTCTGAATGTGCTCGCATCCAAGTGGATCTCTCCTTCACATCATGAGGTCATCAGACCGGGCAGGAAGCCCAACCCCGGAAAAACAGAGTCAACAAACGGAAAAAACCTTCCACAGTTGCCGTGTATCATTCAATGGCTGCAAACATTTAGGCAAGCTTTTGTTATCTTTGCAAGGGGATTGTCGCCGAATGTGGCCGAAAGAAGGGGAACGTATGGTGGCGCCGGCTTCAATCCTGCTCATGGCAAAGGCGCCACCAGTGGTCCATGGAACCCTGCGACAGGCAGCGGATCAGTTTGGAACAAACGAGAAGGTCTGTGGGAAAGGCCATGTTGGAGGGCAAATCGTTCAAGGAAAAAAAGCGGGCTTCACTGGCATCGGATCCGGCCCTGAGCAACCCCTTTTCCCGGCGTCCCAGAAACCAGACTCCCACTGTCTGCTTTTCCCGGTCGTGAAAATTGGAATGGACGTCAAAAACGGGGCCGATTCGAACCCAAAGCCCCGTCTCTTCAAACATTTCACGGCGGGCACTTTCCCGCACGTCTTCATCCCATTCCACGTGACCGCAGGGGATGCACCACATGCCCTCAAAGGAACCGAGCCTTCGAACGAGCAGGAGCCGGTCTTCTTCCATTAAAACCACCGCAGCCCCCACCGTGGGATTCCGGTAGTGCACCCGCTCGCAGGATGGGCAGCACTTTCGGTGTTTTTCCCGTGCGGAGGCTGTGGCGAGATGGGCGCCGCATGCACTGCAAAAATCAGCCTTCATGGCACCTTGCGATTGCAGGAGCCTCGCGGCAGGGTGCGGGGCTCATGAAAAGTCCACCAGATGACTGGCCCAGAAGGGGTTCAAAATCTTCTGATTTTCCAGCTTCAGGCAGGCGGAGATGACCTGGTTGAGGGGGGTGGCAATGCCCGCCTCCCCGCCCATTTTGACCACCAGGCCATTGAGGGCGCTGATTTCCATTGGTTTTCGCCATTCCAGATCCCGAAGCATGGAGGGTTTGAATGTCTTGTTGTAGGATTCCGCCAGGGCAATGGACTCTTCCACCACATTCTCTGCCAGGCGGATGCCCCTGTGCCTGGCCAGCATTTCCACTTCCCGCATGACTCCCTCAAGCAACTCCCGGGTGTCGGGGTAGGAAAGGGTCGTGCCCAGGGAAGACCTGGAAAGGGTACACACGCCGTGAACCCCGCAGATGAAGAGAAACTTGGACCACAGCACTTCAACGATGCGGGGACTGATTTCCACGTCGATGTGAGCCTTTCTGAAAACCTCGGCCACTTTCTCCGCGCGTTCCGTCATTTCCCCCGACAGTTCGCCAAAGGTGAGGCGGCCGGGATTGCCCGTGTGGACGATCACACCGGGAGAAGCGATGGAAACTTCAATGAAGGCGGTGCCTCCCAGGACATGGTGCTCATCGTAGAGGGCGACCAGTTTTTCCAGGTTGTCGATGCCATTTTGAATGGTGAGGATCATGGTTCCGTCCTCGATCATGGGTGCGACCAACTGGGCAACATCCGCCGTGTCGTAGGATTTGACGCAAAAGAGGAGCAGGTCAACGGGCCCTATTTCATCAGGTTCCGCGGTAGCGTGAACGCGCACTCGGTAGCTGCCCTGTTCTGAAATGACCTGCAGCCCTTCATCCTGTATGGTTCGCAGATGCTTGCCTCTGGCAACGAAATGAACGTCCAACCCGGCGCGCACCAGGAGTCCACCCAAATAGCCTCCCACTCCGCCCGTGCCCATGATTCCAATTTTCACGCTCTCCTCCTGGACAACTTTTCATTGAAACCTGTTTCGGATATAGCCAAACGAATTATGAGAAATCTAAAGCAACTGTTTATACTCGTATAAAAATTTCAGGTCAAACGGTTTGCTTCATGGAAGCAGGGCACAAGGGAAGGCCTTGAGGGCCTGCGGAAAATTTTTGACAACGGATGAACGAAGGGCCTATAAATCAAGCTCTGAAACCTGCCCATTGCCTATATCTCCCACAAGCAGACTGGGTTATCATAAAAATTCAGCCCACTGCATGGCGTTCCCCCGGGACGGGACAGGGTTGCCCCGGGGAAGCCGGGCAAAACGGACCTTCATATCCAGTCGTTCCAATCATGACTGCTGCGGAGTTGGATGTCACATATGAAAAACGTATTTTCCAATGTTCTGGAGTGCATTGGCAACACTCCACTGATACGGATCAATCGTCTCAACCCCAACCCCAAAGTGGCTGTCTATGCAAAATGGGAAGCCAAGAACCCCGGTGGCTCCATAAAGGACCGGGCCGCCCTCTCACTCATAGAGACCGCCGAGAGGGATGGCCTTCTCACTCCTGAAAAAATCATCATCGAGGCCACCAGCGGGAACACGGGAATCGGCCTCGCCATGGTCGCCGCGGTCAAAGGCTACAGGCTCATGCTCGCCATGCCCGAGACAGCGAGCCTGGAGCGCCAGAAAATACTCAAGGCCCTGGGGGCGGAAATACTGCTCACACCAGGAGCCATGGGCACCGACGCTTCCATCGAAGAAGTCTACAACATGGTGCGGGAAAATCCCGAACGCTACTTCATGCCCGACCAGTTCAACAACCCCGCCAACCCCGCCGCGCACGTCACGGGAACAGGCCCCGAGATTTACGATCAAACGGACGGCAAGGTCACCAAGGTGGTGGTGACTTTGGGCACCACGGGAACGGCCATGGGAATCCTTGAGGCCATGCGGGGAAAAAACCCCGCCG